>Ga0209163_1000055_pt1 | contig 284225 bp, 196 predicted proteins | sample MTBAKSrepl2MetaG_FD_187457 | JGI IMG/M metagenome (GOLD analysis project Ga0209163, IMG submission 187457) | Enrichment culture microbial communities om Arthur Kill intertidal strait, New Jersey, USA, that are MTBE-degrading - MTBE-AKS2 (Arthur... | ecosystem: Environmental > Aquatic > Marine...
TTGGATGACCTTTTTGTCATTCGCATTTTAACCATGCTGTAATTGTGTCCTTAGTATAGACAAAAATAAATCTACTTAATATTATCCATTTCCCAATGTTTTTTCCCTCCTAATGGATACTGTCACATGTCAGGACACAATAGGGCTGAACATGTAATGAAACTTCTTTTTGTCATTGCTATTGCATTTATACTTTCCTGACTTGTGATAATTAGTATGACGGCGAGATAGGAGTAAAAATCTTTTGAAATTAAGCATTCAACAACTTTTTTTGTAAGTGTTGTTTTTCTTAATCAAATAGAAATTCAAAGTTTGACCGCGAAGCGGTCATAAATCTGTAACTAAGTTTCTCTTCAACCGCTTAGCGGTTGGATTCTACTTTTTCTTCAGACATGTTTCATATGTTCAACTGCTTCGCAGTTGCTATACTTTACAGGCAATATCGTTTTATATTTTTATCTGTTTTGTAAAATTATTGACCAAACATATGGCGTACAACCACGAAGTGAGTGAATGTTTGTAACTTTGGATGATCTTTTTGTCATCCGCATTTTAACCATCCTGTAATTGTGCCCTTAGTATGTCAGACAAAAATAAATCTACTTAATATTATCCGCTTCCCAATGTTTTTTCCCTCCTAATGGATGCTGTCACAAGTCAGAACACAATAGGGGTGAACATGTAATGAGTCTTCTTTTTGTCATTGCTATTGCATTTATACTTTCCTGACTTGTGATAATTAGTATGACGGCGAGATAGGAGTAAAAATCTTTCGAAATTAAGCATTCAACAACTTTTTTTGTAGGCCTAGTTTTTCTTAATCAAATAGAAATTCAAAGTTTGACCGCGAAGCGGTCAAATATCTGTAACTAAGTATGATACCAAAGAGATTACCGATGCAGTAGGCTTGCCCGGCGGAATGAAATGGAGACGGGCATCGAAGAATGCACAAATTATTTACATCATAATCTCATTACTATTATATTTACTGTCAACCAATTATTGGAGAAATATATGTCGGGTACATTTCACCAAATCTATATTCAAGTAGTCTTCGGAACGAAAGGAAGAGAATACCGTCTTCCTTCCAGTAAGAAAGTCAATCTTCACAAATACATAACCGGAATTGTTCAAAATAAAAATTGTAAAATGATCTGTATTAACTCCGTTCCGGATCATCTCCATTTTTTTATTGGATTGCATCCGGCGGTTTGTATTTCGGATTTAGTCAAAGACATTAAACTTGCGACAAGTGAATTAATCAAAAACGAGAAATGGGTTCCCGGCAAATTTTACTGGCAGGGCGGTTTTGGAGCTTTCTCTTATTCAAGATCGGATATTAAACGTGTCTGTCAATACATCGAAGCTCAGGAAGAGCATCACAAAAGAACTACTTTTAGAGAAGAATATGAGGCGTTATTAAAAGAATTCGTAGTCGAATTTAATCCAAAATATTTATTGGATTGGGAATAGTCTTTTCTCTTCAACCGCTTAGCGGTTGGATTCTACTTTTTCTTCAGACATGTTTCATATGTTCAACTGCTTCGCAGTTGCTATACTTTACAGGCAATATCGATTTATATTTTTATCTGTTTTGTAAAAATCATTGACTAAGCATATGGAGTACAACTACGAAGTGAGTAAATGTTTGTAACTTTGGATGATCTTTTTGTCATCCGCATTTTAACCATCCTGTAATTGTGCCGTTAGTATGGCAGACAAAAATAAATCTAATTAATATTATCCATTTCCCAATGTTTTTTCCCTCCTAATGGATGCTGTCACATGTCAGGAAAATAAGTTTATTGACTAAAAACGGTCATTTGTCCCTCTGCAGTTAACATTTACGGGCTCCTCTAAAAACTAATTTTTAAGGAGGCGTAATTTATTTTAAGCCGAATATTATTTATTATAAGTCGAATGTAATTTATTATAAATCGAATGTTATTTATCATAAGCCGAATGTAATTTATTATAAATCTAATGTTATTTATCATAAGCCGAATGTAATTTATTATAAATCGAATATTATTTATTATAAGCCGAATGTAATTTATTCTAAGTCGAATGTAATTTATTCTAAGCCGAATGTTATCTATTATAAGTCAAATGTTATTTATTCTAAGCTGAATGTTATTTATTCTAAGTCGAATATTATTTATTCTAAGTCGAATGTAATTTATTATAAATCGAATGTTATCTATTATAAGTCGAATGTAATTATTCGATACAACTGTAAAATTCAAAAAATTTCTTTTGAAGAATCAAAGTGCCCGGTAAACGACAACCTTAATTTTTCAGCCGGTTCCATATATCAATCATTCTTCTATTGCAATTAAAAATATCTTCCTCTGCCTTGGATAAAAATGAAAGGCAAAAAAATATTATCCCCGGCAATTTATAAATGCAATAATGTAATCTGCCTTCGGCATTTCCAACCTGCCGCAATATCTTAAAATTCCAAGTAATAATTTTATTGCTATAAATAGAATCTTCACGTAATTTGCAGCGCGGAATTGAATAACAACTTTCATCACAAGTTATATTTTACCGAATAAAACATGCAAGGGGGATTTTCCAGTGGATGGCGAAATTAAATTTAGCTGATCCATATTAACCCAACCGGACATTCGATAATAAAATTAATGAACTTCTTTTTCTCTATTTATTTTGTCCCATTTTTGTCTTTAAAAAAAATGAGAAAACGGAAAGCATTAAGTCGTTCCAGCCGGTCTCTAAATATTATCATTAATTCTTCGATAATATGTTAATCAGGGGGAGTTAACACATTGACGCAGAAAACCGGTATGAATTTCCGGGGGGAGAGTTATTTTTTAAATTCCAAGAGGTTAATTGATCAATTAAACCCAGATTTGTCATTAAGAAAATTTTCTAATGACCGCCATTAGAAAAATTACCAGCTAACTTATTTTGATACAATTTGTTATGCTCATAAGAAATTTTCAATATTTTATCATTTTTTCATATGAGAAGCTTACATTTTTTGAGTAGTATATCCTCCTATAACAGATTGTAAGGTAATATATTAATAGAGCTTGCTAAATTTCTAATGACAAATTCGGATTAAATATTTGTTCCTTACTATTCACTTAATCGGATGTTCTTAACCTGGGGAGATAAATTGAACATTACACGATTTTTTAAGCAGAAAGGTTTAGCGGCAAATATTCTTCTTATGTTTTTCTTCGGTATACTCTCATTGCTAATGGGAGAAATAAAATTTGAAATCCCGGTGCTTGAAGGGGGTATAAGCGACTTAAGAGAAATTGTTATTCTTATCAGTTGTTTCTATCTCCCTCATTGGATATACCTGATCGGCATCAGTTTAATAACTTCGCTAGGAACTCCCCCGGACGGATTATTCATCGCTTCAATAATAATGCATTTTACTGGGGTTATATTTGCCTGGCATGCATATTATTACCTCAAAGGGAAAAGCATAAATATCTATTTCAAAGGTCTATGGTGGCTTCTGATTGTTCTGCTTTATTACGCACTTTTTCTAATTCCGATTTTGGTTGTTATAACCCACTATTTTGGTCAAACGCGCTGTTTGGGATTACTGGATGCCATTGCCGATACAAGCTGGACTCTCCGTTTCGAAATTGCCATTACAGGTTTGGCTACTCTTGTATATTTTATTTTTGTTTTGATAGAGCATGATCTGAGAGAAAAAGTAACATGGCTGGAATTGGTTATTAAATCGGCCAACGTCGGCTTTTGGAAAGGGAACCCTGCCGCCAAAGATGTTATCTATCATAATCAATGGGCTTCGATGCTTGAATATTTGGACGGCGAACTGGAGCTTGCTTACGCAACATGGGAAGAACTCCTTCACCCATATGATAAGGATAGAGTTGCTGAATATATAAGAGAGCTGCAAAAGAAACAGAAAGATTATTACAATCTCGAATACAGGTTGAAATCAAGATCGGGGGAATACAAGTGGATACTTGATGTGGGTAAAAAGATCAATACCGATAATCAACTTCAATACGCCGGTATATCAATTAATATTAATAAAAGAAAAAAGACGGAAGAAGAGCTGAAGCATGCAAAAATTAAAGCCGAGGAATCGGACAAATTAAAAAGTGAATTCCTTGCGCAGATGTCGCATGAAATCAGAACCCCGGTAAATACTTTGCTAAGTTTTTCTGAATTGGTTTTCAGCGAGATTGGTCATCTTATCCCGGCAGATCTCAAACCGGCTCTTTCAAGTATCAAAAATTCAGGTAACCGGTTGATAAGAACTGTAGATTTGATATTAAATGTTTCGGAGATTAATGTCGGGTCATATTCCAAGATAGAAAAAGTTGTAGATATTTACGATATGCTCGAACAGGTTGTCTATGAATTTAAACACAGCCAAAAAAATAAAAACGTTGAACTTATTTTGGAGCCGGGGGGAAAAGAATCTTATACTTTAATAGATAATTATTCTACCAGCCAGATATTTTACAACATAATTGAAAATGCCCTGAAATATACAAAAAAAGGGTATGTTAAAATTACTCTTCGATCGGATAAAAATACGATTGTTGTTGATGTGGAAGATACCGGTATAGGTATTTCCGAGGAATATCTCCCCAGGATTTTTAATCAATTTGAACAGGAAGCCCAGGGATACACGCGTCCGTATGAGGGAAACGGGCTGGGTATGTCTCTCGTGAAAAAATATTGCGAAATTAACGACATAATAATTTCAATCAAAAGTAAACAAGGCGAAGGCACAACGGTTTCATTGATTATACCTAAACGGAACGGGATTGTAAAATAAAATATTTCCTCCTCCCCTTTTTCCCTTATTTATATTGTTAGTAAAATTATGGCTGAATAATTATTCCGAAAATATTAAATTGGGTTATTCAAAAAAAGGCAGGTAAAGATGCCGACAAATCTTCCTCCCGAATATCACGAAGCCGAAAAACGTTATAAGGAATCAAAGGATCCGAAAGAAAAGGCGAAGTTCCTTGAAGAATTGATCGGCACAATTCCCAAGCATAAAGGGACAGACAAGCTCCGCGCATCTCTCAGGCAAAAACTATCAAGATTAAAAACAGCCGCTCAATCAAAAAAAGGGGGGAGCAAACAGGAATCTCTATTTCACATCGAGAAAGAGGGAGACGGCAGGATTGTTATTGTAGGATGCGCCAACGTGGGTAAATCGTCTCTTGTTAATTTGGTTACACACGCTAACCCGGAAATATCAGATTATCCTTTTTCAACATGGACCCCGACCCCCGGCATGATGGATTGTGATAATATTCATCTCCAGATTATCGACACTCCCCCTATTAACCGGGATTATATTGAACCGGAATTTTTTGACTTGGTGCGCACAGCCGATTTGATACTGTTGATGATTGATCTGCAGGACTTCCCTTTCCAGCAATTGGAGATTTCTCTCAAAACTCTAGCCGATCATAAGATTATTCCCTTTCGATTGAAGAAGCAATATCCCGATAAAAATATCATCCCAATCACAACATTGATTGCGGTTAACAAAGATGACGATCATAAATCGGATGAAGATTACAAAGCGCTTTGCGAGTTGATGGAGATTGAATTACCTTCGGTTCCTATTTCCGCCAAGTCGGGGAGAAATATCGATGCACTGAAACAGAAAATAATATCTGAGTTGAATGTAATACGAATTTATTCCAAGCCCCCCGGCAAACCGCCGGAACTGGGAAAACCTTTTGTAATAAAAGCCGGAAGTAATGTGGAAGATTTTGCCGTCAAGGTGCATCATGATTTTGTTGAAAAGTTAAAGACAGCGCGTGTTTGGGGGAAGGGTGTTCATAACGGGCAGATGGTAGGGCGCGATCATACCCTATTCGACGGTGATATTGTTGAATTGCATATATAATAATTTTACAAATAACCGAGAACTAATTTAAGGGCTCCTCTAAAAACTAATTCTTAAGCAACGGAATACTTGTTCATGCTGCCAAACTGGATTTTCAAAGAATGCCAAATAAAGTTTTTAGAGATGCCCTTAATATAAAGCGGAATATGGAAAACGAAGATTTCAAAGACCAATTTTCTATCCAGGCTCAATCTTATTCCAGGTTCAGGCCTCTATACCCGGATGAAATGTTTAAATACATTGCAAGTTTATCGTATAGTAACGATTTGGCATGGGATTGCGCAACCGGCTCCGGGCAGGCGGCTTTCGGTTTATCCAAATATTTTAAAAAAGTTATCGCTTCGGATGCCAGCGCAAAACAAATTGAAAACGCAATACCGGACCCAAAAATTCTTTACAGGATATTCCCCGCCGAAAAACCCGATCTCCGGACAAACAGTGTTGATCTGATTACTGTAGCGCATGCTCTTCACTGGCTGAAAATTCACAAGTTTTATACAGAGGCAAAACGTGTGATGAAACCGGAAGGTATTATTGCCGTCTTGTTTTATCAACTCCCTTTAATAACAGAACCTATTGATAAAATCATAAGAAAATTTTATAAAAAGGTCGTTGGCAAATACTGGCTCCCCGAAAGACAAATAATCGATAACGGGTATGCATCAATTCCTTTCCCATTTAAAAAGTTATACGCCCCTAAATTTGAAATGAAATCACTTTGGTCTTTTGAAGACTTGACCGGGTATCTTTCTACATGGTCGGCGGTACAAAGTTACAAAAATGAAAAAGGGAAAGACCCGGTTTCCATTATCTCGAACGACCTCCTAAAACAATTCGGAGATATTAATAATGTCTTCGAAGTCTATTGGCCTTTAACAGTGTGGATCGGCAAAAATCCTTCCGGTTGATACACTGCCCCCTATTTTGATAATGTAATTTCATTCCGGGTAAAAAAAATTTCTACTTCTCCCCGGTGAAATAATTTGCACAAAAAAGGCAATAGGGCTGAACATGTAATGAAGCTTCTTTTTGTCATTGCTATTTCATTTATAATTTCCTGACTTGTGATTATTAGTATGACGGCGAGATAGGAGTAAAAATCTTTTGAAATTAAGCATTCAACAACTTTTCTTGTAAATGTTGTTTTTCTTAATCAAATAGAAATTCAAAGTTTGACCGCGAAGCGTTCAAAAACCTGTAACTAAGTTTCTCTTCAACCGCTTAGCGGTTGGATTCTACTTTTTCTTCAGACATGTTTCATATGTTCAACTGCTTCGCAGTTGCTATACTTAACATGCAATATCGATTTATATTTTTATCTGTTTTGTAAAATTATTGACCAAACATATGGAGTACAACCACGAAGTGAGTGAATGTTTGTAACTTTGGATGACCTTTTTGTCATTCGCATTTTAACCATGCTGTAATTGTGTCCTTAGTATAGACAAAAATAAATCTACTTAATATTATCCATTTCCCAATGTTTTTTCCCTCCTAATGGATACTGTCACAAGTCAGGACACAATAGGGCTGAACATGTAATGAAACTTCTTTTTGTCATTGCTATTTCATTTATAATTTCCTGACTTGTGATAATTAGTATGACGGCGAGATAGGAGTAAAAATCTTTTGAAATTAAGCATTTAACAACTTTTCTTGTAAGTGTTGTTTTTCTTAATCAAATAGAAATACAAAGTTTGACCGCGAAGCGGTCAAAAATCTGTAACTAAGTTTCTCTTCAACCGCTTAGCGGTTGGATTCTACTTTTTCTTCAGACATGTTTCATATGTTCAACTGCTTCGCAGTTGCTATACTTAACATGCAATATCGATTTATATTTTTTTCTGTTTTGTAAAAATTATTGACCAAACATATGGCGTACAACTACGAAGAGAGTGAATGTTTGTAACTTTGGATGACCTTTTTGTCATTCGCATTTTAACCATGCTGTAATTGTGCCGTTAGTATGGCAGACAAAAATAAATCTACTTAATATTATCCATTTCCCAATGTTTTTTCCCTCCTAATGGATACTGTCACAAGTCAGGACACAATAGGGCTGAACATGTAATGTAACTTCTTTTTGTCATTGCTATTTCATTTATAATTTCATTCTTTGCATAAAATTTTCACGGGATTATCTAGGGGGATTCAATTTTGCAAAATATTGTTACCAGATTCAATATTCTTGCCGTTCTTTTTTTGTTAACTACTATTTCCAAGCTTGATGCTCAGGGTTATTACAAAGATATTTTTGTTGATGCAGGTATTGGTTTAAGTAAATTTTCCGATCTCCCGGCAATTACATATTTAACCCTATCATCTGAATTTGTTCTTACGGAAAATCAGTCGGAGCAAAATTCTTTTTTCGTAAGCAACCAATTCGATGACAATGGAGTACTCCTCTATCCCGATGGAGAACCGAGGTTCAAATTGATTTACACAAACGGCGGATCATCTGTTACGCATGCCAATTCACAATTGCCCAACGGTAGAACTCGGATAAGAAAATTTTTCGCAAACGGCGGAAGCTACACAGGTTCGTGCGCCGGTTCGGCGATATTCAGTATGGGGCGAGACGGGTACACAGAAGATCCTTCATACTACCAATTGTGGCCGGGGTACGCTCAAAGAGTGACGGTGGGACCACTATCTGTAGGGCTTGTTGTCCCGGAAACTTCTCCACTTCTTTCATTCTATGATTACGGTAATGATCTTTATATCGATAATGTGCATTTCAATTTCGGGAACTATGCTAATCAAAATTATTCCTTCCCTTCCGAGACAGAAATATTATTATTCTATGATATCCCGTCTCAGCAGATGCACGGTAAAATCGCAAGCTGGGCATATAAACCGTCGGATGAATCGGGACGCGGCGTAGTAATCGGCTGCCATCCCGAAGGGTATTCCGGCGGCGAGCGTATGGATTTGATGAGCGCCATTTTTCAATACGCGATGGAGGGGAACGGAACTCCCCGCCATAAAGCCGATCTTGATAAAGGAGAGGTTAGAATTATGGATAAAGGCTGGACCGATAGTGACCCGGCGTATGCTAAAATCGGCGATAGGCAATATCATCAATTCCGTGTTAACCTTGACGGCATGGCGGAAAATTTTACGGTTACACTTAACGGCGCAAACGGATATGATTTTAATCTTTATTTACGTTATGCCGGTTACGTTACTTTAGATGAATACGACTTCGCAGAAATAGGCCCCGGTTCCGATAAGGTTATTACTGTTCCGCAAAATATTACAGGTCAATGGTTCATCGCGGTAGAACTTGCGGAAGAAGTGGAAACCGAATTACATGCTTACGGATATGAATATACCGGGAATCTCGAAGTACTTAACGGGATCCCCTATTCCATCGAAGTTAACTGGGACGGAAATGCAACAGGCATAACCGGCATTGCAAGTGTCCCCGGAAATTTCGAGTTGTATCAAAACTATCCCAACCCGTTTAATCCATCGACTACAATTAGATACGAACTCCCCGAATCGGCATCCGTGAAAATAAATGTTTACAACATACAAGGCCGGTTGATTGCGCAATTGGTGGACGAGTACCAATCGGCAGGAACTCATCACGCATACTGGAACGGCACAAATATTAACGGTTCAAAATGTTCGTCGGGAATTTATATTTATGAAATTACAACACCCGGGTTCCGCTCTCAAAAACAGATGGTATTGATGAAATAGCATACGCCTTTAAACTCAAGGGCTCCTCTAAGAACTAATTCTTAAGCAACGGAATACTTGTTCATGCTGCCAAACTGGATTTTTAAAGAATGCTAAATAAAGTTTTTAGAGATGCCCTCAAATTCCTTTCCGCGGGATATTTACTCTGAACAAAAAAATGAGCAAATTCTCACCACTTGTTTTTCCCGTTAATAAATATTCTCTAATATTGATGTGTGGTTATGATTTACACCGATGATTACCGTGCATTTTTAATTGAACAAAATAAAAAAGAGTACGGGGATAATTATACATTATTGAAATTCCCCGATATTGTTGAAATCAAAAATGCCGTATCGGAAAGAGAAGAGATTCTTTCTTCCCTCGGTGAAAAAGTTAATTTCGGTTTTAAAGGGACAAAGGTCTACACAGGTTCTCTTTCGCCGGGGTGTAAAATCTGCAGCAACGGAATGTGGTCTTGTTTATTTATCAACGGACTTTGCAACTGCAGATGTTTTTACTGCCCCGCGAAACAGGAAGAAACAGACGAACCGACAACCAACACGGTATCGTTTCCCGATCCGCGAGATTACGTTGATTATATCGACAAGTTCTATTTCGAAGGAGTAAGTATCAGCGGCGGAGAACCTTTCAATACTTTCGAACGATCTCTTGAATATATAAAAGCCGTAAAAAAACGTTTCGGTAATTATCTTCATCTGTGGCTTTATACTAACGGGACAAAAGTAACAAAAGAAAAGTTGATCCGGCTTCGCAATGCGGGGCTTGATGAAATCAGGTTCGACATTGGGGCTACCAAATATAATTTGAAAAAAGCGGCATCGGCTGTAGGTTTAATACCGATAGTTACGGTTGAAATCCCGGCAATCCCCGAAGAATTCGATCTGATGAAAAAGAAAATCAAAGAGATGAGTGAAGCCGGTATAAATCACCTCAACTTGCATCAGCTTAGGTTGACGCCTTTTAATTTCAAAAACTTGGTCAGCAGGAATTATACTTTTCTTCACGGTGAAAAAGTGACGGTGCTCGAATCCGAATTAACGGCTTTGAAACTTATCAAATATTCGATTGAAAATGAAATAGATCTTCCCGTCAATTATTGCTCGTTTGTCTACAAGAACAGGTTTCAAAAAGCGGCCGCCAGGAAACGCAACGCAATGATGATTAAAAAATCCTTTCAGTCGATTACCGAAAACGGTTATATAAGATATATGTTCATTACGGGAAATTTGACAGACGTCAAACATCAATACGATTCGCTTATTGCTAACGGAGTTAAGGAACAATTGTTTCAAGCTACAAAACATTTTGAACGTCTTTATTTCCATTCTTCTATTTGGAGTAAGATTGATTTAAGCAGGTGCCGGTTAAATATCGGGTATGAAGAAACAAGCATTCACTCAAAACCGACTTACTTATCAATCTTCAAAGAGATTGAGCTGAACAAAGAGAGAAAATTGTTTGTTGAAAAATTCGGTGTTACCGCGGAAATAGCTTTGGAAGAAAATGATATTGAGATATTTAAGAATATTCTAAGGAATAAAAGCATCAATGATGTTTCCATCGGTGAAGATATTGCCTGGCGGAAAATAATCAAACACGAACTTATACCCGGTAGTCTGCAGGTTTATTTTTGAATACACGCAGATAATTTGCCGAAACCGCTTCCCGGTTTTATTCATACCAAATTTCAAAGCAAAAGATTATCTTTATTTTTTATTTTCCAATTATACCGGGTAAAAAATGAAAGTCGGATTTTATCAATTTGATATCGTGCGCAAAAACAAAAATGCTAATCTTAAAAAAGTAGTGACAAACCTGTCCGATAAGGATTTTGATTTGATGGTTCTCCCCGAATTGTTCACTACAGGGTACCTCTTCAAATCGAAAAAGGAATTGATTGAGTTAGCCGAGTATATTCCGGATGGAGATACAATTCAAATTCTTGAAAACATTACTCATGTAAAAAAATGTTACCTGGTAGGAACCATACCCGAAATTGAAGATGATGTTATTTATAATACCGCTATAGTTGTGGGCCCTAACGGTTACGTGGGAAAACAAAGAAAACTTCATCTCTCGAAACTGGAGCAGAGAGTTTTTGCCAACGGGAAAAGGATCAGAACATTCGACTTGAGCGGTACACGCATTGGAATTACAACATGCTTCGACAGCTGGTACCCCGAAGTTGCAAGATTACTCTGCTTAAACGGGGCACAGGTTTTATGTCACCCTGCAAATTTCGGAGGGGATATGACATTAAACATTAACCGCACAAGGGCAATCGAAAATCTGGTCTTCTCCATAACAGCCAATAGGATAGGAAAGGAAACTTTGGGGGATATTGAAGCATCTTTTAGGGGAGAAAGTCAAATTATCAATCCTAGCGGAGAAGTAATTGCCAAAGCCGGTGGGGATGAAAATATTACAATTATTGATATCGATACTGAAATTGCAAAATTGAAAGACACAGATATGTGTAACTTCGATGAAGAGTGGAAAAAATATGAAATTAAATCTCAGAATACATTCTCTATCGGTTAGCTTTTATATTACTATAGTCATCTGGAAAATTCAAAAAGTCCGTCTCGAAGGAGCAAAGCGATTTAGATTTTTTTGGAATCAGAGATTTTTCACTCTTGTCTTGCCGGCAAGAGCGGGTTGCAGAACTAAAAACTTATGCAACAGACCCGGCGAGGCAGGTCGGTCGATACGACAAACAACATTTTTGAGAGAGCTCTGCTATTAAATTCGAAATCTCAATTGGATAAATAAAATATGAATATGAAACGAAGCTTTATATATCAACCGGTTATTTTATTTGTTACAATATTATTTACCCTTTCGGGCTGCTCGGGTGAAAAAGCCCGCAGGGCCGAACTGCTGAATAATTTTCAATTAAAACTCGATTCGTTGAAAGCCGAGACCGGGTTCCCCGGCGCTACGGTTAAAATAATTATCAACGATGCACAATTCCAATTAGCATCCGGTTTGGCCGATATTGAGAAGGGAATTTTAATGGAGCCGAACGACAGGATGTTCACAGGGAGTGTTGGTAAAACTTTCGTTGCCGCCGTCGCGCTTCAGCTTGTAGATGAAAGAAGAATAGATATGGATAACCTTATCTCCGAATATTTCGGTAAAGAAGAATGGCTGAACCGCATACCTAACGGAAGAGATATAACTATACGCATGCTAATGAATCATACCGGCGGACTCCCCCGCTACGTGTTAAAAGATAAATTCTGGAATGATTTTAATAATGATGTTGATAAAGTATGGAGCCCTGTTGAATTGCTCTCGTATATTTTCGACGACAACCCGGTACATCCTGCCGGTAAAGGGTGGAGTTATTCCGACACAAATTATATCATTCTCGGGATGATAATCGAGAATGTATGCGGAGATACCTATTACAATGAATTATCAAGAAGGATATTAATTCCTTACGGGTTGGAATATACAACACCATCAATTTCGCGTGATATTCCGGGTTTGGTTCCCGGGTATACCGGCGACGGGAAACCTCCTTTTAAACTTCCCGGAAAAGTAATTGTCGAAGGCAGGTATGTTGTCAATCCTCAATTTGAATGGACCGGCGGAGGATTGGTTGCAAATACACATGATCTTGCAGAATGGGCGAAAATTCTTTACACGGGGAACGTCCTTCCGAAATATCTGCTTAATGAAATGATGACGCCTGTTAACGAAACAACAGGTTTACCCGCCGAAACAGGTTATGGTTTGGGAGTTCAGGTTTGGAGTTCGGACGACGGGCTGGTTTACGGGCACGGCGGAATTTTCCCCGGCTACCTTACTCAAATCTATTTTATCCCGGAATTGAATACTTTCATGGCTATGCAGATTAATACGGATACACTCAGCGGAAAACTCGACAGACCGATCGGGAGAATACTGGCTGCATTTATACCGATGATTCGAGAATATCTAAAGGGTTCCTCTAAAAACTAATTTTTAAGCAACGGAACACCGGTTCACGCTGCTAAACTGTGTTTTCAAAGAATGCCAAATAAAGTTTTTAGTGATGCCCTAAAAGAAGTTGATTAATAAAAATCGTTAAATATATTTATTTTTATGCACGAGGTACAAATGAATTTTCAATCCTTGAATTTTATGAAAAGGTTCATATTCGGATTCATATTAATTTTTTCCGTTAACCAATTAAGCGCGCAAATAATTGGCCCCCATGTTGTTTTGGAAAAAGTGACCGATAATGTTTATATGTTCTCCGGTTATTGGGGCAATGTAACGGTATTAACAAGCGATGAAGGAATGCTCTTCGTTGATTCGAAGAATAATATCCTGGTCGATACAATGATAACCGAAATGAAAAAAGTCTGCAATCAACCTGTTCGTTATCTTATCAACACACACTGGCATCGCGATCATGTAGGGGGGAATGAAAAGATGGCCGAATACGGCGCGAAAATTATTGCACATGAAAATGTTCTGAAAAGAGTTTCCACCGAACAGGAAATAAAATTTTTCGATAGAAAATACTCCCCGCTTCCTGAATCTGCTTTCCCGGTAACTACATTCACCGAAGAATTTAATATGAATTTTTACGGTAATACAATAGACGTAATACATATGAAAGGACATACCGACGGCGACGCGGTGATATTTTTTAAAGAAGCGAATGTGGTTGTAGCCGGTGATATCTATTTTGAAGGATTATATCCCTATATCGGGATATCATCAGGCGGGTCAATCAATTATATGATTGAATCCGCTGAAAGAATTTTGGCGATGATTAATAATGAAACCATTGTTATACCAGGTCACGGTCCAATCTCTAATAAAGACTTACTAACCGAGTACACGGAAATGTTGACTAATATAAGAAATGAAATACAAAGACAAATAAGAATTAAAAAACCATTACAGTCGATTATAGATTCAAAACCGACTAAGAAATACGACGCCAAATGGGGAAAGGAATTTATTCTTCCCGATAAGTTTGTTGAGTTGGTTTACCTAGATTTAACAGGAACATATAAAGTAGAATAAGAGAGATTGGATTGATATCTGCAATTGCAAATAGATATAAAGCGGCATATTCCGGACTTCCGCGGGAAGTTTGGATGCTTACGTTCGTTTTGCTGGTTAACAGAAGCGGCTCAATGGTTATCTTTTTTATGACTTTGTATTTGACGCAATCGCTGAATCATTCCATTATCGAAGCGGGGCAGATATTAAGTTCTTACGGAATCGGGGCATTGCTGGGGGCTTACCTAGGGGGATGGCTTACGGATTTGTGGGGGACCAAAACCGTACAGATGCTCACTCTCATTCTCGCGGGAGTTCTTTTTGTAATTTTGGGATACGTTGAATCGATAATACCGATAGCTGTTTTGTTATTTCTAATTGCCGTAATGGCCGAAGGATTCCGCCCGGCAAGTTTGGCCGCTGTTGCCGAATATGTTCCCCCTGCATTAAGACCTCGCAGTTACGCGATGTTACGTTTGGCTTCCAATCTTGGAGTTGTTATCGGACCGGCTGTCGGGGGACTTCTCGCAACGGTCGGTTATGTTTATTTATTCTGGGCAGACGGGCTTACATGCTTGTTCGCCGCCGGATTGTTCTGGATATTTTTCCACGGCAAAAAACCTAAATCGCATGTGGAATCGTCAAAGATTGTAGCGGCGGTCGATTCCCCGTGGCGTGATAAAATATTTATTATAACTTTATTGACTGTCTTCCCTCTTGGACTTGTATTTACACAAGTATTGAATACCTGGCCTATTTATTTCAAGGAAGTTTACCATCTGGTTGAAAGTGAAATAGGTACATTGCTCGGGCTTAACGGTGCGCTTATTGTACTTGTAGAAATGCCGATAATCCATTGGCTGGAAACCAAAAACGTTCTCCGTATAATGTCGATCGGAGCTTTGATTTTTTATGCCGGGTTCGCGATGCTGCCGTTGGGTTCAACTTATCTATACGCGATTATAACGGTTATTATTTGGAGCATCGGGGAAGTGATGGTCTTCCCTCTCATTTCAAGTTTTGTGGCTAACCGCTCGGCTGAAAGTAACCGCGGTAAATATATGGGAATGCTTACATTTGCTTTCTCATTACCGCTGGTAGTCGGCCCTGTAGTCGGGACTTGGATATATCATACGTTGGGACCGGACAATTTGTGGTATCTGCTGGGGGCAAGCGGGCTGCTGGTATTCTTTGGTTTTGAAATTGTTAATAAGATGGTGAAAAAAGAAAAGTCATCAATGGCTTGATAACAATAAGACTCTCATTTTATCTTTGTTGATTTTATTCTTCTAAACTTCTACTTTCCGATTATTCTTAAAACTATTACCGTACAAATATGGCACACCACACACTAAAAACCGGCTATTCAAATTTGGTGGATCGCATCAATCGTTTTCCTCAAGGTGCACCGCCGTCGCAACATTTAAATAAGATACTTAAAGTACTCCTCAGTGAACGTGAAGCGAATCTGGTCTCACAGCTCCCTATTAAACCATTCACGGTTCAGAAGGCAAGCAAGATCTGGAAATTGAATCTTACCGAAGCACAGAAAACTCTGGAAGAATTAGCAAGCCGTGCATTGTTAGTTGACGTAATGCAGAACGGCGAAATGATTTACACGCTACCTCCCCCCATGGCGGGATTCTTCGAATTCTCGCTTATGCGCCTCCGCGATGATGTAAACCAAAAATTGCTGAGCGAGTTGTTCTATCAATATTTGAATGTGGAAGATGAGTTTATTATCGAACTCTTTACCAGAGGTGAGACACAGCTTGGCCGCACTTTCATTCACGAACCCGCCCTTTCAAGCGATAACGCTCTGCACGTTTTGGATTATGAACGTGCAAGTGAAGTAATTAAAACAGCAGAACATATGGGAGTAGGCATCTGCTACTGCCGGCATAAAATGGAGCACATGAACCGTGCATGCCACGCGCCTATGGATATATGCATGACGTTCAACACCACCGCCGATTCGTTGATCCGATCCGGTTATGCAAGAAGAGTAGATGCTGTGGAAGGAATGGATCTGCTGCAGAAGGCATACGAACACAACCTGGTACAGTTCGGCGAAAACTGCAGAGAAGGAGTGAATTTCATCTGCAATTGCTGCGGCTGCTGCTGCGAAGCAATGATCGCCGCACGGAAGTTCTCAATTCTGAACCCGGTTCACACAACCAATTTCATCCCCGGGATAAGTGACGAACAATGCAGCGGCTGCGGTAAATGCGTAACCGTATGCCCCGTGGAAGCGATGGTGCTGGTATCGGCGAACGATCCTCATAAGCCGAATCGTAAAATTGCTAAACTTGACGAAGAGAGATGCCTCGGCTGCGGGCTGTGTGTAAAAGTATGTGATAAAAAATATATTTCGCTAAAGCAAAGAGACAAACGCGTGCTCACCCCTTTAAACGGGACACACCGGGTTGTTGTAATGGCAATTGAAAGAGGAATGCTGCAAAATTTATTATTCGACAATCACGTGCTTTGGAGCCACCGCGCACTGGCGGCTGTCTTCGGTGTAATTTTTAAGCTACCCCCGGTAAAACAAATATTAGCTAATGAGCAAATAAAATCGCGTTACTTAGAAACTATACTGAAACAAACAAAATATTGATTATTTTACGGACGATAATTTTTCATATTGGAGAAATACATGAATAGGAAACTGCGCGTTGGAATTTTATTCGGCGGTAAATCGGCCGAGCATGAAGTATCTCTTCAATCGGCTAAAAATATATATGAAGCTATCGATAAGAATAAATATGATGTCGTACTGATCGGTATTGACAAAGAAGGCAAATGGTACCTCAACAGTGAATCGCATTTTCTTTTGGATGCCGATAATCCTAAACTTGTGAAACTCAACAAGAGTGCCGATAACCTGGCATTGATACCCGGTGATAATAACGATCAACTCCTTAACATTAATAAAAATAATTCAATCGGCCCGGTTGACGTGGTCTTCCCCGCTCTTCACGGTACATTCGGCGAAGACGGAACTATACAAGGTTTGTTGAAGTTTGCCAATATTCCTTTTGTCGGCGCCGGTGTGTTGGGTTCCGCCGTCGGGATGGACAAAGATGTAGCCAAGAGATTATTAAATGAAGCCGGAATACCGAACGCGAAATTCCGTACATTCGATAACTCGACAAGAGATGAAATAAACTTTACTTCAATTATCGGGGAGCTGGGACTACCGTTATTCATTAAACCTGCAAATTTGGGTTCGTCGGTGGGTATTAATAAAGCGGATGATGAAGATGAATTTAACGCGGCTGTTAACGATGCCTTTAAATATGATCGTAAAATTATAATTGAAGAATTCATCCGCGGAAGAGAAATTGAATGCGCGGTTTTGGGGAATGAGAATCCTATCGCATCGGTCCCGGGTGAAATTATTACGGACAAATCGCGTCACAAGTTCTATTCATACGACGCCAAATATATTGATGAAAACGGGGCAGGGCTTGAAGCGCCGGCAAAAATTTCTTCTACCATAACAAAAGAAGTGAGGCGCCTTGCCGTTAAAGCGTTCAAGGTATTATGCTGCGAAGGTATGGCGCGTGTCGATTTCTTTTTAACCGATGACGATAAGATTTATATAAATGAAATTAACACGATACCCGGTTTTACCAAAATCAGTATGTACCCGCGTCTCTTTGAATTAAGCGGAATCCCGTATACTCAATTGATTGATAAACTTATTCAACTTGCAATAGATAGATTTGAAAACGAGAGGCGATTAAAAACATCTTTTGATTTATGATCCTTATTCCGAATAATCTATAGGAGGGAGTATGGATTTTGTAGGAAAATTCATTTCGGATTTTATGCGGCTTCCGGAAACATTCAACGAACTTGCAGAACAAAAAAGTTCGTTCGATTATTACAAAGCATTTTACAATGCTTCCGTCAACGCTCCCTTCGGTGAAAAGTATCTTAGCGAATCACCGGTTAAAGGACTCCATTTCAAATTGCTGATTATTCTTGAGCCCATATCGGAAGAAGCCGAAGTATTAAACGAATATGTTAGTTTTATAATTGATGATTCTTCCATTAGAGATATTAAGTTTTTCAAGAACCATCAAACCAAGGAATGCGAAGAATTAAAATTGGATGAAGAAAACTGCTCCGAATTTTTCTCGCGTTTGGAAAAATTTTGTCAGGATGTTTTAACCGGTTGAACAGGGCCATTCCGAGAATTAGAGTTAAATAATAAACTGCGCTAAAATTTTTTTTGGGGACTTAATTTTATGAGAAATAGAGTCGGTCGATTTTTTATTTTAATCGTTATTATTGCTTTCAACCAGGGTTATTTGACAAATGCTCAAACCAGAACAGAATTTAATTTGCCTGAAGTACTTGGTTACAAAATATTTAAATGCGATTTCCACATGCATACTGTTTTTTCGGACGGTGAAGTTTGGCCCACATTGCGCGCCGAAGAAGCATGGAGGCAGGGATTGGACGCATTCGCTATTACCGATCATATTGAAGATTATTACATCGATTACATCCCCCCCGAAAGCAGGAACCAACCTTATGATCTTGCAAAGCCTTACGCCGATAAACTCGGGATAAATATTATCAAAGGGGGAGAGATATCCAAGCCTGTGGATCCCCCCGGACACTTGAACGCTATTTTCGTTGAGGATGTAGACAAACTGAATCATCCTTATTACAAAGACGCGGTTAAAGCCGCTATTGATCAAGGCGGTTTTGTATTTTGGAATCATCCTGGCTGGAAACAGCATAATTATAAATCGGTCTGGTTCAACGAACAGGATACGCTATACAAAAACGGGTGGCTGCACGGAATAGAAATAGTGAACGGAATTTATTACGACCCCGTGGCTCATCAATGGTGCCTCGATAAAGGATTGACTATGATGGCAAATACCGACGCCCACCTCCCCATTTCTTTCGAATACGACACCGATAACGGAGAGCACCGCACAATGACTTTCGTGCTGGCTAAAGATAACAGGGCTGAATCGATTAAAGAGGCTTTGTTCAACCAGCGCACCATTGTTTACTATCAGAACATTATTATCGGTGAAAAGAAATACCTTCTTCCTTTGGTGGAAAATTCTCTTGAGTTTTCGACTAAAGATGTTACGTTCGACGGCAGGATTCGTCAATATATTCAAATAAAAAATAACTCTAGTATCGATTACGATCTTGAAGGGAAAGAGATGATCGACGAACTCCGCTTCCCGTATAAATTGAAATTACCTGCCGGCAAAACAACCATAATGAGTATCAGCCCGAAAGTGAAAGGACAAGGAGGAACTAAACAAGTTGTAATCCCCTTCATAGTAAAAAACGCACTTATCGCGCCGGGGGAAAATTTGATATTCAATATTAATTTTAATGTAACATTTATTAATCAATAGACTGTTTGCGGGAGTTAGCATGGCAAAGAAGACTTTGAATATCCCTTTACTGAAACTGAAAGAATTGAAAGTGCGCGCCCTTTTTATAGGGGATAAAATTGATACAAGGGCACTCGAAAAGACAAATGTACTTGCCTCTTCTCCCCTTTTATTAAATTGCGGTGAAAAAAGTATTGCGGCGCTATTCAAATACGGATCGGTTGTTTTTTTCAATGCCGCACCGGTTGAAGAAGCTACATTCATAGATTATATCAAACCGCTCCTCTCGGGTGCGGTAGATAATTTTGAAATGGAAGAAATTAACATTTTCGTCACTCCGAACTCATCTGAAAAAATTGAAGGGAACTCTATTTATCTTCCGAAACTTTCACTGCAGCATTTGCAGATCATTGCCGAAATATTGGCCAAGAGTGTTATACTCAATAATTATGAATCTCGTGTTGCGGCAAATTTTGAATACATTGAACCTCTGGCTGCAAGATTAAAAGAGAGAGGTCAGCGAAGCGTTAAAGTTCACGACCTGATTAAACATATCGGCGACGTACTTATTCATCTTCACAATATGGTAGGGCGTGTTGAAGTTAACGAGAAACCGGAAGTATTATGGGAATACCCGCTGCTCGAAAGGATTTACAGCCGGCTTGAAGATGAATTTGAAATAGGAGAACGGCAGCTTGCGCTTGAGAGAAAACTTGAGCTGATCAACAGAACAGCGGAAACAGCGCTCGATATTCTTCAAACAAAAAGAGGTTTACGGCTTGAATGGTATATCATAATTCTCATTTTTTTTGAGATAATACTTACGTTGTATGAAATGTTCATAAAGTAATCCTTATCAAATCCCGAAGCAAAAAATGCAATATGATTTTTTGATAAGATTAAATTATATTGCCGCTTGTAAACAATCCTTCACGATTTTGTATTAAATGAGAAAATATATCTTACTGACCGGTATACTGGTTCTGGTAATCCTTATTTTAATCTGGATTTTCTATACGCTGAGAATCGAAGATGAACCGGTAAAAATTAATCTCCCCCCGGTTATAACCGGTATTCAACCGCAAGTAATTGACGAAGGGGGAACATTTCCATTGATCGATTTAAAGGATTATGTTGCCGATTCCGATGACGATATATCACAAATAAAAATAAGTATCAGGCATACCGGGAATTTAATCATCACTTTATCCGGGAATAACATTATCGAAGCCGCACCGCCGGATAAAGAATGGTCGGGGAATGATACGCTTTACATAACCGCAATCGATGCAGAAGGACTTACCTCGCAATCAGCTGTCGAGTTTATTGTAAATCCTGTTAACGATCGGCCTAAAATTTCGAAAATTCCGGGGCAGTCTATTCATGAAGGAGAAGTATTTGCGCCAATTTTCTTAAATGATTTTATCTTCGATATTGATAATTCCCCGGAAGAAATTTCATGGATAGTACTTGGCAAAACATTGGTGGACATAGATATTGATTCCGAAAATATTGCACACATCCGCCCGAAGAACAAAGACATATTCGGTACGGACACACTACTATTTATCGCATCCGACACGGGACACCTTGCCGCAACATCGAGAGCGGTTTTTAATATCACACCGGTGAATGATTCGCCGACTATTGAAAGTATTAAACTCCCTGGAATATCTGAAGGAGAGAAATTTCCTCTTATTGATTTGAATGAACTTGCGAGTGACATTGATACTCCTAAAGACATATTGAAGTTCGATGTTGGCGAAGGGAAATTTTTATCAGCGTCGATTGCTGATAATATGCTTTCTATCATTCAGCCGGGAACGGATTGGTATGGAGTTGATACACTTACTATTTCGGTTTCAGACCGGGAATACCGTGTGACGGGGGAAATCATAGCCGAAGTATTGCCGGTTAACGATACGCCTCTTCTTAAACAAATTCCGAATCAAACAATAAAAGAAGACGACCATTTTGAAAAAATACTGTTAAATAATTTTGTCTCCGATGTTGACAACGATATAGCTGAACTAAGATGGAGTATAAGCGGCAATACACTTGTTGATTTAAGAATCGACAATGATATACTTCACATAATGCCGCGTGATGATTTATATGGCAGCGATACGGTTACAGTCACAGTTACCGATCCGGGGAATTTATCGGCAAGCACTAAAGTAATACTCACCATTGTCGAAAAAACATTTTGGGAGAGAAGTCCTTTTAAAGAAATTAAAACCGTCGCTTATACCGGTGTAGATGATATACTTTCCCTGGCTGTTAGTCCTTACTTCTGGGATAAACCGGATTTCATCAAGCTTGGTATTTTAACCGGTACTACTGCAATACTAACAGGTATCGACAAAAATATTCAATCCGAAGTGATGAGAGATCAGAAATTTGCTAATAGTGATTTCCTCCAATTGGGAGAATATTACGGTAGAAATACAACATCGATAGGCGCATCAATAGGATTTTTCGGCGCAGGATTAATTGCTAACGAACCTGAACTAATGCAAATCGGTCTTGAAATTATTGAATCATATGTAATAGTGAATGAGTTTACTTCTTTCCTAAAAAATTCGTTCGGAAGAGAACGTCCTTACAACGGTACGCTCGCTACAAATTTTTATCCCTTCAAACAAAAAGGACATGCATACAGATCAATGCCTTCCGGTCATACATCCGTAGCATTTTCACTTTCATCCGTATTAGCGGCGCATACGGATAATATTTTATTAAAATCTATTATATTTACTCCTGCTGTTGTAACCGCTGTTCAAAGGATATACAGCAATAATCATTGGACTTCGGATGTGATATTAGGGGGCGCAATAGGATATGTTATTGGTAATTATATTGTGGGATTACATGAAAAGAAAAAACCGGATAATATAATCTTGAGTATTAATCCTAACGGTGAACTGGGCATAATTTATAAATTTCACTAACAATTTCGATGAAAATAATGGACACAAAAACAAAGTTGAAACTAGTTGCTATGATTATTTTTACACTCTCTGCTTTCCTATCCGCATTTACACTAACCGAGGAAGTTAGATTGGTAATTGTGCTTACACTCTTCTTCGGCGGATTCGGTGCGGGGGCTTCGCTGGTGTCATTTATAAAAGATATGAAAGATAAGAAGAGAGATTGATTTTGTCGAACAATACTATGATTATCGCGCACCGGGGCGAATCTTACGATGCCCCCGAAAACACACTCGCATCAATAAACCTTGCATGGGAGCGGGGAGCAACTGCTGTGGAGTGCGATGTACATCTGTCCAAAGATAACGAGATTGTGATTATCCACGATGATAACACACTCCGCACAACCGGAATCGATAAAATGGTCTCGCAGCAATCGTACGATGAATTGAAACAACACGACGCCGGGAAATGGAAAGGTCCCAAATGGGATGGAGTAAAAATTCCCACACTCGAAGAAGCGCTTGAGACTATTCCAACTAACGGAAAATTACTTGTTGAAATTAAATGCGATGCCAAGATTATTCCTATTCTCAAAAATGTTTTGGATAATTCGAAAGTAGAGAAAGAACAGATTATCATAATGGATTTCAACTACCGTACGGTTTCAGAGATGAGAAAAGTATTCCCCGGGTACGAAATTCTATGGTTGTCTACAATGAGGAAGAAAAAATTCTTCCATATCCCCGTTCACGGTTTAATAAGTAAAACACTCAATGCCGGTCTTGACGGATTGAATGTTTTAAATCAATCAAGAGTGAATGCGGAACTGGTTGATAAAGTTAAAAGCGCAGGATTAAAATTGTACGTTTGGACAGTTGACGATCCTACTGAAATAAAAAGGTTAATTGACCTTGGTGTTGACGGTATTGCAACTAACCGTGCAAAGTGGATGAAGAATAATTTACAAATAGAACACGGATCACGCGGATTCGACTGATTCCCACGGATATTTCCGTGCCAATCCGTTTAATCAGTGAAATCCGTGTCCTATAAAATCGGAGGATGAAATGCTACACTCTGATGTTACTGAAAAAATAATTCGTGCGTTCTATGATGTGTACAATACTCTTGGTTACGGATTCTTAGAGAAGGTATATGAAAAATCAATGAAAATTGAACTGAAGAAAATGGGTTTTACTGTTTACAATCAGAAAAACATTAAAGTATTTTACGATGATAAAGAAGTCGGTGACTATTTTGCAGATTTGATTGTAGATGATTGTGTGATCATCGAATTAAAAGCCGCAGAAGCCCTATGCCCCGAACATGAAGCACAGTTGATCAACTATCTCAAAGCAACCGATATTGAGGTTGGCTTGCTTCTTAACTTCGGGAAGGAGGCTGAGTTCAGGAGAAAAATATTCACTAACGACAAGAAAAAGACAATCGAACACGGATGATACGGATTGAACTGATCTTCGCGGATATCTATCCGTGTAAATCCGTTTGATCCGTCAAATCCGTGTTCTATAAGTGGATTTATTTTTTACCTACTATTTATTGATATAATGAATTATTTTAGATTCATAAACTAAATCCTGCCTAGGGTCGCAAATAATCGATTGGGATTATTCCCATTACCGATTTTACAATTTTCTAATTTTCTAATATTAATAAACGGAGGACTAATGAAACGTTCATTTTTATTTGTTTCTGTTTTTCTATTTACTATAATAATTGCACCTTCTCTTTTTGCACAAGATAATTCATCAACTACAAATGATGAAATAAAACCTGAAGAAAAATTAGTCGTACTATGGACCAGCGCCGACCGTGATGTAGCACTCAATATGGCTTTCATGTATGCCGGTAATTCTTATCGTTTCAACTGGTGGAAAGATGTAACTCTATTAATATGGGGACCTTCTGCAAAATTATTGACCGAAGATATCGAGCTGCAGGAAGTCGTAAAGAAAATGAAGGAAGCCGGTGTGCATCTGAAAGCATGTAAAGCCTGCGCCGATAATTACGGTGCATCGGATAAATTGGAGGCTCTAGGTGTAACCGTAAAATATATGGGCGGTGAGCTTACCGAATTCTTGAAAGAAGGAAGGCATGTCTTAACACTATAAACTTAACAACACCCAACTGCTTGCCTAAGTGGTTGGGTGCTTTTATTAATTCTGCATTTAATTTAATGTACTTCCACTCGTGATTTTTTTATCTTGAATTAACGTTAATTTTCTTTGTGAATGATATGGCAAAAATTGTAATCTGCATTCACGGCTTGGGCAACAAACCGCCACGTGATCTTTTAACCAAATGGTGGCGCGAAAGCCTGCAAGAAGGTTTTAAAAGAATTGGAGAATCCGAACTTCTATTCAAGATGGAGATGGTATATTGGGCCGATATACTTCATCCGCAGCCTCTTGACCCCTCCGTTTCGGATAAGAAGAGCCCGTTACACATTACCGAACACTATATGCCCGCCGAATTTTATGTTAGGAAAGAACCGAATAAGTTCAGAAAAAAAATGCTGGATTATGTTGAGAAACAATTAGATAAACTATTTTTGAGCGAAAGCAGTTCTTTCGACTTAACTTCAATTTCCGATTTAATTATTCATAAATATTTCACCGATCTGGAGACCTACTATTCATCCGATTGCATGAGCAGGCTGAACGATAAATGCCTCGCGAGAGATATGATCCGGGAACGTCTTGTTGATGTGTTGAAGAAACACAAAGGGAAAGAGATATTATTGATCGCTCATTCGATGGGGGCAATAATTTCCTACGACGTGCTGATCAATCCCGCTAATAATATTAAAATAGATACACTGATAACCATCGGCTCCCCGCTCGGGATCCCGATCATCATGAAAAAAGTGGCGAAAGAAATGGGATTCGATTTGAATAAAGGTTCCAATTTAAAGACACCCGAATCGATCACCTGCGAGTGGCTTAACTTTTCGGACTTGCATGATAAGGTTGCAATAAACTATAATTTAAATGACGATTACGATCCTAACTCAAAAGGTATCGCGCCGGAAGATTTCATTGTTCACAATGATTACAAAGTAGGTGAAGAAGAAAATCCTCATAAATCTTACGGCTATCTGCGCACCCCCGAATTAGCGGAAGTAGTGTATGAATTTCTAACCCGGGATAAGAGTAAGTTATATATATGGTTTAACAAGAAAGCCGCATCGATACTCGAAAGATTCTATTAATGAAATCACTCAACAAGCAACGGAGGTTACATGAACCGCAATGAAATGTTGTCCCGCATCGAAGATAAAAATTTTGTATGGGATTTCATAATAATTGGCGGCGGCGCAACAGGCGTGGGCATTGCCCTAGATGCGGCTTCACGCGGATACAAAGCTTTGCTTCTTGAACAGAGTGATTTCGCTAAAGGAACATCAAGCCGCAGCACAAAACTTATTCACGGCGGCGTAAGATACCTGCAGCAAGGAAACATTTCATTAGTATTGGAATCCCTTAAAGAAAGAGGGCTCCTTCTGCAAAATGCCCCCCACCTTGTTCACAACTTGCCTTTTATTGTTCCAAATTACGATTGGTGGGAAGCCCCATTTTACGGAATAGGTATGAAAGTTTATGATCTACTCGCAGGCAAACACGGATTCGGCGATTCGAAAATTTTATCCGTCGAAGAGACGATTGAGCGCTTACCCACAATTGAAACGAAAGGACTTCGCGGCGGAGTAGTTTACTATGACGGTCAGTTTGATGACGCACGACTTGTAATAAATATTGCTGAAACCGCAGCCGAACAGGGAGCAATATTACTGAACTATTTAAAAGTTACTTCACTTTTAAAATCAAATAATCTAATATACGGTGTAATAGCCGTTGATGTTGAAAATGAAAAAGAATTCCAGATAAAGGCAAAAGCCGTTATCAATGCAACCGGTGTTTATACCGATTCAATCCGACGAATGGACGATGAAAACGCACAGCCGATGATCGCCCCAAGTCAGGGGGTGCACATCGTTTTGGATAAATCTTTCCTCCCCGGCAGCAGCGCTATAATGGTTCCGCATACGGATGACGGACGGGTTCTTTTCGCAATACCTTGGCATAACCGTGTAATAGTAGGCACAACGGATACACCCGTAAATGAAATCCTTTTGGACCCGGTGCCGATGGAAGATGAAATTGAATTTCTTCTAACCCACGCCGCCCGCTATTTATCCAAGGACCCGGATCCATCGGACGTTTTAAGTATATTCGCCGGTCTTCGTCCCCTGGTAAGTATGGGTAACAATGAAAATACTGCCGCACTATCACGCGATCATACATTGCATATTTCCGATTCGGGCTTAATAACTATTGCAGGGGGCAAATGGACCACATACCGTAAAATGGCAGAGGATACGATTGATTATGCGTTAGAAATTGCCGGGCTGGAAACCGTCCCTTGTTCAACCCGTAATCTTCAGATTCACGGTTATCATAAACATGCTGATAAGTTCGGAGATCTCGCCTGCTACGGTTCGGATGCGATGGCTGTTGAAAATCTTATTAAAGAAAATAAATATTTCGGCGAGCTGCTTTATCCGGGATTACCCTTCAAAGTAGGAGAAGTTATTTGGGCTGTACGTAATGAAATGGCAAGAACAGTGGAAGATTTTCTTTCACGCCGCACCCGTTCTTTGTTGCTAGATGCCAAAGCGTCTATTGAAATGGCTCGGAAAGTTTCCGAGATAATGGCGGCAGAGCTTGGCAAAAAGAAATCATGGCAAAAACTTGAATTGGATAACTATAAGAAAATTGCGAAAGGATATATTCTAAAATAATTCCAATCGCTGCTATTATTCCTTTTTATATTTTCGAATGTATAAAACATTTTTTGGGATTGTAATGAACAGGCAAAACAAAACCGGTTATGTTTATGATCCGATTTTCCTGCAACATGATCACACAATCCATCATGAGAATTCCGAACGGCTTAAGGCAATTTTAGCGGAATTGAATTCTACACGGCTTTTAAAACTGATGGAAAAAATTCCTTCACGACCTGCATTGTTTGAAGAATTACAACTTGTTCACACCGCAAACTATATAAAGACCGTAAAAGATTTTTCACAAAAGGGGGGAGGTTATTTTGAACTGGATACCTACGCTTCACCGGAAAGTTTTAATGCGGCCTCCGTAGCTGTCGGCAGCATGATTGATCTTGGAATTGCTATCGCAAAAGGTGAGTTAGATAATGGTTATGCATTGCTGCGCCCTCCCGGTCATCATTCTTTGCCGCATCGCGCTATGGGATTCTGCATATTCTCTAATGCGGCAATAACGGTTAAAGCAGTACGGAATCTTACAAGTATCAATAAAATTGCAATTATCGATTTCGATGTACATCACGGCAACGGTACACAAGATGCCTTTTACGAAGACGGCAATGTTTTGTTCATTTCCACCCACCAATACCCGCAATATCCCGGTACAGGCGGCGTTAATGAAATAGGGCGCGGTGATGGTGAAGGTAATACAATGAACATCCCCCTGCCGGCTTACACCGGTGATAAATCAATCCGAAAAATATACATTGAAATTATTAATCCGGCACTAAAACGATTTGAACCTGAAATCATTTTTGTATCCGCCGGGTACGACTGCCACTGGGATGACCCGTTAGCCAACCTGGGGCTTTCGCTTACAGGGATCGCTTGGATTTCCGAATATCTTATTAAACTTGCGCGCGATTTGTGCAATGGAAAAATTTTATTCGTTCTTGAAGGGGGATATAATCTTCACGTTTTGAAATCGGGTGTTGCCAATTGTATACGTGCATTGTTGGGGAGTAATGAATACGAAGATAAACTTGGAGTTTCCCCCAGGCCAGAGCCCGATGTCGGCATTTTGATAAAGACTATTAAGTCTATCCACAACCTTCAACACGACTATTAATACATACTCAATTAGTAAAATAAATATCCGGTCATTAAGAGAGCAATTATGTATAAAAGCCCGCATGCTCAGATGAAATCAATTAGTAATTTTAATTCTGTTTACTACATTAAGGTTAATTATGACGGGGTGCCCGGTTAGGTCATTCTCATTAAGAGATAAATTTTTATCGAGTTATTTTATGAAATAGCTCATCGGTGGTACAAAAAAAATGACGAAGAAATTATTCCAATTCGTACTTCTTTATTTTCGCGATTAGATTAACGCGTGAGATGCCGAGTATCTCCGACGACTTAGATTTATTATTGCCGGTAAATTCCAGCACACTTTTGATATGATTTTTCTCAATCTCTTCCAACGACGGGGGTACAATATCCGAATCAAAATCGCCGTATGCGTTATTGTTTTCCAGGAAATAGCTCGGCAATGATTTCTTCCTTAACTCGCAGGTCGGTTCAACAATAATCGCACTGTTGATAATATTCATCAACTCTCTAACGTTGCCGGGGAAAGGATACTTCTTCAAACAATTCATCACTTTAGGAGCTATCCGCTCAATATTCTTACCATATTTTTTATTAAATACTTTTAGGAAGTAATTGGATAAAAGTTCAATATCTCCTTTCCTTTCACGCAGCGGCGGAAGGTTGATTGAGTTGATATTTAGCCTGAAGAAAAGATCTTTCCTGAAACGTCCTTTCTTGATTTCTTCAAACAAATTTTTGTTCGTGGCTACAATTATACGAACATCGACCTTAATATTTTTTGTAGAACCGAGCCTGTAGAATTCCTCTTCCTGCAATACACGGAGCAGTTTAACCTGAATAGGCAGAGAAAGTTCGCCTATTTCATCAAGGAACAAAGTACCGCCGTTTGCCTCTTCAATAAATCCTACTTTGTTGGTTGCAGCTCCTGTAAAAGCTCCCTTTTCGTGCCCGAAAAATTCGGATGAAAATAATTCATGCGCAAATGCACCGGCGTTTACCGCAACAAATTTTTTCTCCCTCCTATCGCTGATCTTATGGATTGCTTCGGCAATCAATTCTTTGCCTGCCCCGCTTTCTCCCCATATTAAAACACTGTTATCCGTTGCCGCAAATTTTTCCACATAATGGAAGACCTTAATCATCTTCTCATCTTTTGTGATAATATTTTTGAAAGCGTCTTTGAATTTCAAACCTTCCAGGGAGAGTAATTGTGCGGTATCAAACTCTTTCTTCTCCAGTTCTCTTTCTTCCAGGGCTGCGTCTATGGCTGCAATAAGTTTATCTTCTTCAATGGGCTTCAGCATATAATCGTAAGTGCCCAGTTTCATTGCAGATATTGCAAGATCAATATCTTCAACACCGGTTAAAACTATTGTTGTTACATCAATATTGTTTTCGGTTATATATTTCAGAATATCGTGCCCTGTAACTTCAGGCATATCCATATCGAGAAGGAGAATATCGTAGGGATTTTTCTTTAATTTATCGAATGCTTTGGTGCTGTCTTGCAAAGTTTCAACCTGGTATTTACCGGTTTGCAAGAGGAAGATTCTGAGAAAATTAAGTACCGCTTGATTGTCGTCTACTAATAATATTTTGGCCATTTTTAATCGCTGGATTTTGCTGGAAATCTAAGAGTAAAAATAGTACCCTTACCTATTTTAGATTCGACATCAATATTTCCATTATGATCTTTAATTATACCGTAGGTAATAGACAAGCCTAACCCGGTTCCGCCGCTGTTGCGCTTTGTTGTAAAGAAAGGATCAAAAATATTCCGCATAACTGAATCATCCATTCCGCAGCCGTTATCTTCTACAATTACCAATACTTCATTTTTCCCTTCATCGTAGCCGGTTTTTAGTTTAATAAGACCATCACCGTTTTCAATAGCTTCCGAGGCATTCATAATTAAATTCAGCAACACCTGTTCAAGTTTATTTGCACTTCCGCAAAATGTAGGAACGCGCTCCGCAAGTTCAACATCCAACCGGGCAAACTTTTTAATATGTTTTCTGGTAAGCGTCAAATTGTTTTTTATAATAGAATTGATATCGATTTCTTCGGTTAATAGCCCATCGTCTTTCTTAGCAAAATTTCTAAGATCTGCAACAATTTTCTTTGTCCGGTTAGCGCCGGTTATCATATCCTCTACCAAGGTTGAAATGTTTTCTTTAAACAGTTCGTAATTGAGACGAGCAATTTTTAGATCTTTATTTTTTTTATAATAGTCATCAAGAATGGGGAAGATATCTTTTATCGCTTCCTGGATAATTTTAAGATTGCCAAGTATAAATGTATTGGGATTATTAATTTCGTGAGCCACACCGGCTACAAGTTTACCAAGCGAAGCCAATTTATAAGATTGCAGCAGCTGGGCTTCCATCTTTTTCTGTGTTGTTATATCCCTGCAGACTTCGAGTACCCTGTCGGCTTTCCCTTCCTGGTTAAATATTGGATATGAGCGAAGCATTAAAAATTTATCTTCTATTTCTCTTTCTTTGAAACTATTTTCCGCAGTTTCAAATGTATCTTTAGCGGGGCAGGCTTTACATTTTTCCTTTAGATTAAATAATTTTTCATAACATTTACCCGAATCACCGATATCGTTTTTATTAGATATTATTATATCGTAATTCTTGTCTATCACAACAATTTTATCAGTAATTGCACTGAAAAATGTACGAAGTTTTTCTCTTCTTTGATGACATTCTTCGGTAAGTTTTATCAAGGATTCGTTTTTCCTGCGGAGAATAAGACTTTGTTTTTCAAGATTAATTGTCTTTTCATCTTGTTCAATAGCCCTGGCAAGTTTACCGGCTATTTCATTTACAAGTTTTTTTTCCTCTTCCAAATAGCCGTTATTATGGAAAAGATATACTTTTATTCGACCTCTTTTTTTGTCATCAATTTTTATTTCGGCCGAAATAGTATCTTTTACATCCGATGATTCGAATTCAGCATTACCGAATAATTTGTTATCAATTTCAATAATCACCCTTGTGTTTTGAGGAAATTGAAAACCGTCCTCAGTGTGCTTAGTACAGTTAGTCAAAGCTTCGTCAAGAGTTTTTTCCGATTCAAGCTCTGTACTTATCCTGTACAAACATTCCAGTTCCTTTGCCCTTTCGTTCAAATCATATTCAATCTTAGGAATCTGAATGATATTATCTTTCTTGGCAAGAATAACGCGTACCTTGTCATCCATCTTAGAGGGGAATAAAATAAACTCTTCTTCTATATTAACAAATTTATAATTACACGGTTCAAGATCATTTCTGACATTATTAATTGTAGCCTTTAAATCGTCGAGTTTATCGGAATGCAAATCAGACAGATTTAAGTTGAACCTGCAGAGAAAAGTTTTTAATGAATTCCCCTCAAATATGATCTCATTCTTATCATCAAAGATGAATAGATGATCAAACAGTTCGTATATTAAATTAAAATTCGTTCCTTTAATCATAATCTTAAGACAAACGCATCTTTATGTTATTCGTATAATAAGCTTCTGAATAATGCATCACCGGTTTTACGGGCGTAAAAGTATCAAACTCTACGCTATATAACGCGAAGGGTATTTTACTCTTAAAATAACCGTTAGTAAATAGACCGTCGATCCAAGATTTCTCGAGCTCTGCTTTATTGTAATAACGATTTATACTCCTGATCTCTTCGAAAATCTCGTCGCTAGATTGATAACAAGACTTCATTCCAAAACGAGCACCCAATTGCTGAATTACATCCCAATTGGGGAGTTTATCACAACCTTCGATTATTCTATTACCTCTCTGCAGAGTATGGTCGCAGTTGGTATATGTTCCTTCCTGCTCAATATGAGTAAGGGCAGGTAACACAACATCCGCTTCCTGAACAGAAGTGGTATTAAAAGAATCACTTACTAAAAGAAATTCTACACTACTAAAGTATTTCCTATTCTCCTTGATAGCAAGCGGATCTTCGCCAAAAATGAGCGCCCCTTTAATTTCTCCTCTTTTCATTTTAGATTTAAGATCATTCTCTTTAAATATCGTTTTAAGATCTACTTTCCAGCTATTACCGATTCTATCAACTTCCCCGCTTTCCGAAAATTTGACATACCCGGGAAGATAGTTGGGTGAAACCCCCATATCAAACAATCCGGCTGAATTGTTATTTTCTCTGAGAACGATTATCCCGTTATTTTGTTTATCAATTCTGCCTGTCATCATCAAAAAATTACCGATAGATTTTAGGTCATTTACCGATTTTTCACGAGTAGAATCAATATTATAAATAAAAACAACATTTGATTCCGGGTTGCTTACAAGTTCCGATAATTCTCTTAATTTATTTTCGTTAAGATTAATCAACTCAAGTGCATCGGGAATGTTAAGATTTTCAATTCGTTCTCTAAATTCATCAAATTTTTCTGTTTTATTTTGAATAAACTGATTATCAATTTTTCCATTATCAATACAAGATTTCATCAATGAATTCATAAGTAATGTATTAGTTCCTTTTTTACTGTCTACCCAAAGATCGGCAAATCTTGTAAGTTTTATTTCGGATGAATTGATAACCACAAGTTTAGCACCGTTCTTTTGAGCTTCTTTTAATTTCAATTCCATAACCAGGTTCTCTTCAGATAAATTGGAATTCATTACAACAATTACATCTGCATTTTTCATATCGTTCATGGTAATTGTTGAGACGGTAAGTCCGATTGAATCGTCCAAGCTGTTCAATTCATTACCGTAGAAAAGATTTGCAAAACTTGCAATGTTGTTGTTCTTTAAACCGGTACGAGCGAATTTCTGAAGCAGGTATAATTCTTCATTGGAAAGTTTGGAAGAACCGAAAACAGCCACGGAGTCGGGGCCGTATTTTTCAATCAACTCGTTGATTTTCTTTTCTGTATAGCACAATGCGTCTTTTATATCTACTTCATGAAGTAAACCGCTTTTTCTAATAACAGGCTTAACGGTACGGTTTTGATCCATTAAATACCTGTGACCGAACCTTCCCCTAATACATAAATAACCTTTGTTATGTGTATCTTTTATTTCATCCGTCGAGTTCGAGATGTAAAAAATCTCATCATTAACTTTCTTATAATTAATTTTACATCCTACTGAACAGAAGCTGCAAACTGTTTCATGATTCTCTTTTGGAAGTGTTCCCAAAATTTTAAATGGGAATTTTTCGCTTATAGCGCCTGTAGGGCAGGTATCAATGCAATTACCGCAAGCTATGCAATTTGTTTCCACCAAAGCTTTTTCCATAGCAGGTTTAACGATCGATTTAAATCCTCTGTGCACAAAGCCGAGAGCCGAAACTTTCAAAATTTCCGCGCAAGTTCTAACACACCTTCCGCAATTGATACATTTGTTCGAATCGAGTAAAATGAACGGGTGGCGTTGGTCTACCATATATTTTCTTGTCTCGCCTGTAAATTCCGAAATATCGAGATCATATTCTTCGGTAAATTTTCTGAATGTGCAATCGTAATATTCAGAGCACCCGCATTCCAAGCAGCGACCGCATTCTTCGATAGCTTGTCTTTCCGTAATACCCAATTCAACTTCGTCAAAACATTTAATCCTTTCCTTCACGCTCATTTCTTCCATTCTCTCTCTAGGGATTTTATTAAAATGAGAGAATTCTCTTTCGGAAAGATTTCCAAGTTTATGGCGGAAACTGACAAATTCTTTATGAGGTTTTTTAACTTCGCCGGTTTCAAGAAATTGCATAATCGAATCGGCTGCTTTTTTCCCTTGCGCAATCGAACTAACAGCGGTTAATGGGCCTGTAACTACGTCACCCCCGGCAAAGACACCCGGGATTGATGTTTCCATTGTTTTATCGTTAATTATAATCGTACCCCATTTTTCGAGAGTACAGTCTATATCTTTTTTTGCGAATGTTGTATCAACACCCTGCCCGATAGCGCCAATTAAGAAATTACAATCGATAATAAATTCCGATCCTTCCACCGGAACCGGGCGGGGCCTTTCACCTGGTTTCCCTTCGACCAATTCCATTTGCAAACATTCAATACCTTTTAGTTTATTATTTTCCGAAATGATTGCGGTGGGATTGGTTAAAAATAAAATTTCACACCCTTCTTTCTGTGCAGCTTCAATTTCTTCATGATGGGCAGGCATTTCATTCAGACTTCTTCTATATACAATTTTCACTTTATCAGCTCCGCATCTTAAAGCGGTTCTTGCAGCGTCTATTGCCGTATTACCTCCTCCAACAATAACAACAATACCTTTAAGTTCCGGTATAAAACTCAGTTCCACTTCTCGTAAGAAATCGATTCCTCTAAACACACCTTCGGTGATGTCTTCTTTATCCAGTCTCATTGAGGATGCTTTGTGAGCTCCTACTCCAAGGAATATCGAATCGAAGCCTTCATTTTTCAAATCATTAAGACAAAAATCGACCCCCATCTCAACACCGCTTTTGACTTCAACGCCAAGATCTGTTATCCATTTGATTTCGGAATCAAGAACTCTTTTCGGTAAGCGGTATTCCGGGATTCCATATCTTAACATGCCCCCAAGTTTTGGAAGCTTTTCGAAAATTGTTGTCGAGTAACCTTCAAGAGTGAGGAAATATGCCGCAGTTAAACCGGCCGGGCCGCCTCCGATTATGGCTACTTTTTTATTCTTTTTCGGTTTTAATTCTGGCACCCATTTATTATTGTTATCGATATCGGCAATGAATCTTTTAAGATAATTTACAGCTACCGGTTCATCGACATATTTTCTTCGGCAGGCTGCTTCGCAATCTCGAACACATACTCTTCCTATCGAAAGAGGAAGGGGATTTTTTTCTTTTACAAGTTTGAGCGCCTCTTTGTATTTACCCATTGAAATCAACGCTATGTATGTTTGAGCGTCTACGCCTGCAGGGCAATTGTTTGTGCAGGGCCCGACACAATCGGCATAATGATTTGAGAATAACAGCTCGAACGCGGTCTTGCGGCTTTCTTTCACTTTTTGGCTGTTTGTAATAATCTTCATTCCTTCATTAACAACGGTTGAGCATGAAGGTACAAGTTTGTTTAATCCTTCCACTTCAACTACACAGACAAAACAAGAACTGAAAGGTTCGATCCTTTTATCGTGGCACAAAGTAGGAATTTTATCCAAGCCGTTTTCTTCAACTACCTCGAGAATAGTTTTGCCGGGAACAGTTTCAATATTTTTACCATTTATTGTAACGTTTATTTTTTGCATTGTTTTCACCATTCAGAATTGATTAAATTTTTTCAACAGCATTAAGTTTACAAACATCAAAACACTTACCGCATTTGATACATACTTCGTGATTGATAACATGAACTTCTTTTTTGCCTCCTGATATAGCGCCTACGGGGCAGGCCTTTATACAAACGCCGCAGCCTTTACAATTTTCGGCTAATATATTATAGGTAAGCAAAGACGAGCAAGAATGAGCAGGACATTTTTTGTCATTGATATGAGCTTCGTATTCTTCTCTAAAATACTTTATTGTAGTTAAAACAGGATTGGGCGCCGATTGCCCCAACCCGCAAAGAGAAGCTTGCTTTATTTTCGTTCCCAAATCTTCCAATAATTCTATATCCCCTTCTTTCCCGTGACCGTCGCATATGCGTTCCAAAACTTCGAGCATTCTCTTTGTACCGATTCTGCAGAATGTACATTTACCGCATGACTCTGCTTGCGTAAAATTCAGAAAGTATCTTGCAAGATCCACCATACAAGTAGTATCATCCAAAACAATCATACCGCCGGAACCCATAATTGCTCCGGTCTTAACAATTTCATTATAGTCAATTTTCAAATCGCCCATACTTGCAGGAATACATCCGCCGGAGGGGCCCCCCATCTGAACAGCTTTAAATTTTCTGCCGTTCTTTATACCGCCGCCAATTTCAAAAACAATTTCATTAATTGTCATTCCCATAGGTACTTCGGCCAAACCGCTTCTGTTTATTTTTCCTGCCAAAGCAAAAACTTTGGTGCCTTTACTATTCTCGGTTCCAAGAGCTGCGTAAGCATCAGCGCCGTTTAAGATTATCCATGGAATGTTGGCAAATGTTTCAACATTATTAATGTTAGTCGGTTTTCCCCACAAACCTTTTACAGCAGGAAACGGGGGACGGATTCTAGGAACGCCTCTCTTTCCTTCAATAGATGCCATCAAAGCGGTTTCTTCACCGCATACAAATGCCCCTGCTCCTTCTTTGATTTTAATTGCAAAGTCGAAGCCCGAATTAAAAATATTTTTACCTAAAAATCCTTTTTCTTCGCATTGTCTAATCGCATTTCTTAAACGTTTTATTGCCAGCGGGTACTCAGCGCGGCAGTAAATGTAAGATTCGGTAGCACCGATTGCGAACCCAGCAATCATCATTCCTTCCAATACGGAATGAGGATCTCCTTCCAAAACGCTTCTATCCATGAAAGCTCCCGGGTCACCTTCGTCCGCATTACAAATAATATACTTTTGATCGGCTTTGGAGTTGTAGGCAAATTTCCATTTCATACCGGTAGAGAAACCGCCTCCGCCCCTCCCTCTTAAACCCGATTTGATCACATCGTCAATAACACCTTCTGGAGTACTGCTTTTCAAAACTTTTTTTATTGCTTCGTAACCGCCGCGATTTATATATTCTTCAATCGAGTTTGGATCGATAACTCCGCAGTTTCTAAGAACAATTCTTTTCTGTTTCTTTAAGAAAGTTTTTTCCGTTGAATTTTCACCGATGTTCACAATCCATTCTTTTACAGGACGGTTCTTAATCAGATGTTCTTCAACAATACGGCCTATTCTATCAACCGTAACATGTGAGTAAAGGAAATTATCGCCGTTCTCCGAAATCTCTACCAATGCTTCATCGTAACACATCCCCATGCATCCCGTTTCACATAATTCAGCTTCGATATGGTGTGTTTTTATTTCTTCTTTTAGCTTGTTATAAACTAATTCTCCTCCTGCGGAGATACCACAGGTACCAAGACCTACTTTAATTTTTTTCATGATGCATCCCGACATTGTTCTTCAGATTTATATTTTTTTATAACTTTTCTGATTTTTTCGGTCGTAAGGTTTCCGTGTGTATCATTGTTAATCATTATAACAGGAGCTAAGGAACAACACCCGAGACATGCAACCGATTGTAATGTGAATAAACCGTCTTCACTTGTTTCACCGACCGAGATACCCAGTTCATCTTGAAGAACTGATAGAATGCTTTTTGCACCGTTAACATGGCACGCAGTACCTTCACAAATTCTGATTATGTTCTTACCAAGGGGTTTTAATCTGAATTGTGAATAGAAAGTAATCACTCCGTATATTTCAGCCGAAGGAATACTTACCAGTTCACTTATATAATGAATAACCTTTTCGGGTATGTAACCATAAGTATCTTGTGCAGATTGAAGCAGCGGTATCAACGATCCGTGTTGAAGTCTCTTATTAATCAAATCAACTTTAAACCCTGGAATGGATTTGTTTTCAATAACCTTTAATTCTGTCATGACACTCACTCAATATTATTTAATAAAATAAACAAGGCGCAGCCCTAGGTTATATTGATTACAACCATCAGCTAACGCCTTGCCGTTCTTAATTATTAAGCAGAGAATTAAAATCATCCCGCCCCAAATATTTATATTAGTTCTACATTTCGTAAATGTTGATAATAGGATATTCTTTTACTTTTAATACCCCGTTCAAATTCACAATTTTGTTTTCGATATACTTATCAATTTGGCTGAACTGAGTTCCGTGAACCATTAGGATTAAGTTGTATCTTCCCCTGGTAAAGTCACAGTAAACAACTTCTTCACTTAATTTTAGTACCGGGTAAATATCGTCCAGTTTTTCTCTTTCCACTTCCACCAAAACGTATGAACAGACGGATTGGCTTGAATCTTTAATTTTACTCAAACCCGGGAGTTCATCGGATAAAGAGATACCTGCAGAGTTAATGATATCTTTTATATTATCATTTAAAACCGGAACGCCGACAGGTAAGAATTCCGCTTTTTCAATTCCATCTAATACTTTTACATCTTCATCGAATATTCTTTGACATTCTTCCATTTTGTCGGCTTGAACCAACAAGAAAATATCGATATCTCCTCTTGTGGCGTCGCAGTATAAAACGTTTTCCATAAAATATAATTTCTTATAGAGACTGAAGAAGTCTGTTTTTTCATTTACTTTTAAGAGCATGTAAGCAGCCGCAGTAACGTCTTCTTTCTTTTCCGTTTTGGGTTGAGATTTTGGTTTCGGTTGTTTGTCGATAATGCCGTTAATTATTTCAGTCAAAGTATCAACGTCAAAAGGTTTTTCCAGCAATCCATCGACTTTAAGGTTATCAATTTCGGTTTGGTCTAATTTGTCTGCATAACCGGTAATGTAAATCATTGCTGCGTTTGGATATTTAGCTTTAATGATCTTGCCCAGCTTGATACCGTCGATATCAGGTAATTGTACATCGAGCACTATTGTGTCAAGTAAAACTTCGTTCTTTTGATAAAGATCGATTTTCTTTAAGGCATTCATACCGTTCTCACATAAGTCAACATCAATTCCATTCTGATTCAAACCGAGTGAAAGTGATCTTCTTAAAGAAGGCTCATCATCAACTAACAAGATTCTCTTCTGCATTTTATTTCCTCCGTGATGTAATTTCATTTTTGCCGCTTATAGAGCAAAGAGCGTACCAAACCCTAATTCATCTGTTTTGAGAGGAATTGATAATTATTTGTACAATTTCAGTTGATAGCCACTGTTAAATTTTTTTATAGTAAGCTTATAATGCAAGGATTAACAACAAGATAACTACTGTTAAATTTTTTTACACTTTATCATGGTTTGCGTACGAACATGGATTTATTGATTAGAAAGAAGGGAAAAGAGATCATATTAAATTCTTAATATAGATAATTGAAAGGATTCGGAAAGCTTCTTGTAATTTTAATCTTTCATGTTATTTTATCATTAGGTAAGCCGAAAAATCAGCAATTAATCAAATTATGTAAAAACTTAGACCACTTCGTCCGGCATACACCGGACTAGTGATTATAATAAATCAATCTAAAAATCTCTTCGTACAGATAGCAAAAGAAATTATCTACAACTCTTTGATTTCATTTACTAATTTGTTAATAGCATCTTTTGCATCACCGAAGTACATTAAAGAATTTTGATTGTAGAAGAGAGCGTTATCAATACCTGCATAACCAACATTCATCGAACGCTTGTTAATGATGACTGTCTTTGCATAATCAACGTTTAATATCGGCATTCCGTATATCGGGCTGTTTTGATCGGTACGTGCAGCGGGATTCACCACATCATTAGCTCCAACAACAAAAACAACATCAACATTCGGAAAGTCGTCGTTGATATCTTCCAGCGCAAATAATTTATCGTAAGAAACTTGCGCTTCTGCAAGAAGTACGTTCATATGGCCTGGCATTCTCCCTGCAACAGGGTGAATGGCAAATCTCACATTAATATTTTTTCTTTCAAGAATATTTGTTAAATCGCGGACCGCATGCTGCGCTTGAGCAACCGCCATGCCGTAACCAGGAACGATAACCACATTGGAAGCAGAATCAAAAAGCATAGCCGCTTCTTCGGCATCAACCGACTTAGTATCTCCTTGAGGAGCTGTACCGGTAGCTGCTCCGCCTTGACCGGCAGATTCCCATCCGCCGAGGAGAACATTCATCAATGATCGGTTCATCCCTTTACACATAATAAGAGTAAGAATAATTCCCGATGCGCCTACTAATGAACCTGCAATAATTAATTGGTTGTTTTGAAGAACAAAGCCTGTTGAAGCAGCCGCCAACCCGGAATATGAGTTTAAAAGTGAAACTGCAACCGGCATATCTGCGCCGCCAATGGGAAGGACAAGTAAAACTCCAAGTAATAATGAAATTCCCGTTATAATTAAAATTAGAGTTGCAAGTTCCGGAGTAATCACGAAATAAACTCCCAGTCCGATCAGTGCAATTAAAAGGATCGCATTGATTGCATGCTGCCCCGTGTATTTAACAACTTTACCTGTAATAAAACCTTGCAATTTACCGAACGCTATAAATGAGCCTGTAAAAGTAACTGCTCCAATTAAAACACTAATAATAATGGTAATGCTCATCATAAGATCATGAGAGTATTGAGAAAAGTTTTGAATTTTATAATATTCTGATAACGCAACCAATGCAGAAGCCGCGCCTCCAAATCCGTTTAGCACACCTACCATTTGAGGCATACCTGTCATTTCTACTTTCATTGCCATCAATGAACCAATTGCCGAACCAATTACAATTCCGATAATTATCCATTCATAAGTCAATACATGCTGATCAAATAATGTAACAACAACAGCTAAAAACATTCCCAACGCTGCAAGAAAGTTACCCTGGCGCGCAGTTTTGGGGGAAGCAAGTCTCTTTATTCCGAAAATGAATAAGATGGATGATACCAGGTATGTAATCTCAATAAATATTTTCATTTTTCAACTCACTTTTTTTTGAACATTTTTAGCATTCTATCGGTAACTAAAAATCCACCAACAACATTTATCGTAGCAAATATTATCGCTACCAAACCAAGTATCGTACTAACCGTAAACTCTTCCAAACCAGCACTTAACAAAGCCCCTACAACCGTAATACCCGAAATGGCATTGGAACCGGACATTAAAGGTGTATGCAATGTAGGAGGTACTTTTGTTATCAGCTCAAAGCCGATAAAAATTGCCAGAACAAAAACATATACCAGCATAATTATTCCGAAAGCATCCATTTTATATTCCTCATTTTATTTTCATTGAACTTTTCATTAACAAAAATCTCCGAACTACAAACTAAGAACTATAAACTCCCATTATCCCAACAATCCTTTAGTCCTCTCATGCACCACTTCTTTATTGAAGGTAATCAGCGCCCCTTTAACAATTTCGTCTTCCAGGTTAAGTTCAAGTTTTCCTTCCTTCGCAATATGATCAAGCAGCGCCATTATATTCTTTGAATAAACTTCGCTTGAGTTAACAGCAACCAGAGACGGAAGGTTAGGTTCGCCGATTATAGTAACGCCGTATTTTTCCACTACCTTACCATTCTCACTTATCTCACAATTACCTCCGAACTCAACAGCCATATCCAGCACAACGGAACCTTGTTTCATGTTTTTCACCATTTCTTCCGTAACCAGTATCGGCGCTTTTTTGCCAGGTACAAGAGCTGTTGTAATTACAATATCAGCTTGTGTAACATGCTTAAATAATAGTCCTTTTTGTTTTTTCAAAAATTCTTCTGAAGCCTCTTTAGCATAGCCCCCGGCATCCTGCATATTCTCATCCGTCTTTACTTCAATGAATCTTCCGCCGAGACTTTCAACTTCTTCTTTTACTGTTGGGCGGATATCCGATACTTCAACAATAGCGCCTAATCTTTTTGCGGTGCCCAATGCTTGTAATCCTGCCACGCCGGCGCCCATAACAACAACCCTTGCAGGCTGAATTGTGCCGGCGGCTGTCATCATCAATGGGAAAATTTTCCCAAGGTAATTGGAAGCCAACAAAACACTTTTATATCCTGCAATATTTGCCTGCGAACTCAAGGCATCCATTTTTTGGGCTAATGTTGTTCGCGGGATTGCATCCATAGAAATTATATTTATTCCTTTTTGAGCTGCTTCTTTTGCCAATTCGGGATAGTGCAATGAGTATAGAAAGGAGATGAGTAGAGTCCCCTCTTTCATCAAATCCATCTCGTTCTTATTTAATACTGAATGATTAACAGGGCGCTGCACTTTTAAAACTATATCCGCAGCTTTGTATAGATCTGTTACATTATCAACTATTTTTGCGCCGGCGGCTTCATACTTATCGTTGGTGAAGTTAGCTTTTAGTCCCGCGTCTTTTTCAACTTGAATCTCGAAACCTTTCTTAATGAGTTTCGATACGATATCAGGAACAAGAGCTACTCTTTTTTCGCCCGGCATCACTTCTTTAGGAACGGCTATTACCACAATAAATCTCCTATTTTATATAACATAGTTTTATTTTCAAATTTTATTAAGACACAGAGAAATTGGGAATGGAATTAATATGATAAATTTCGACGGGAAACGTTTTTCAAATCCCCAAACCCCATTATATAATTAACTATGTAACAATATTTTTTTCAAGAAAGGTTCCAAAATGGATTTGTTAGGAAAGATTATTTTGATAACTTTGAAGATGTTAATATCCTTATTACTCGTTTAACGTTGAAGTAATAAAAAACTCAATTTTGATTTTAAGGGGACAAAAGATGAGCAAAATACTCCTGAAGAAACAACTCTCGAAGGACGTTTTTTTAATGAAACTCGACGCACCTCTTATTGCTGAGGAAAGGAAAGCCGGGCAGTTTATCATCTTACAAATTGATGACGACTACGGTGAAAGAATTCCTTTGACAATAGCAGATGGTAGTAAAGAAGAAGGAAGCATTACAATTATTTTTCAGGTTGTCGGCAAAACAACTCACAACCTTGCGAAACTTAATGAAGGGGATGATATTCCTACATTGGTTGGACCTCTTGGTTTACCTACACACATCGAAAATTTCGGCACTGTTGTTTGTGTCGGTGGAGGTATTGGCGTTGCTCCTCTCCATCCTATAGTCCAAGCATTGAAAGAAGCCGGTAACAAAATCATTACTATAATCGGCGCAAGAACAAAAGAACTTTTAATTCTGGAAGATGAAATGAAAGCACTCGCCGATGAGTTTATAGTTTGCACCGATGACGGTTCATACGGAAGAAAAGCATTGGTAACGGAACCGCTAAAAGAAGCTTGTGAAAGAAATCCGAAACCCGACCTTGCAATTGCAATAGGACCTCCCGTGATGATGAAGTTCTGTTCTAAAACAACAGAGCCATATAATGTTCATACGCTTGTCTCTTTAAATACGATTATGGTAGACGGAACAGGAATGTGCGGCGGCTGCCGTGTTAATGTTGGCGGAGAAGCTAAATTCGTTTGTGTTGACGGACCCGAATTCGATGGTCATAAAGTTGATTTCGATAACATGATGGCGCGACTAAATTCTTACAAAGACCTGGAAACAAAAGCACATAAGTGCCAACTTGATATTGAATTCGAGCTAAAGAAGGAGGGGAAATAATGACACATCATACACCTGAAGAACTGGCAAGACAAGCGAAAATTCTATACGAAGAATTATTCCCCAAAAGAGATGAATTAAAACCAAAAGATAAATTACAAATTCCTCAGCAGGAAATGCCCGCTCAAGACCCTATTGAAAGAGGAAAAAACTTAGACGAAGTTGCAATCGGCTACACGGAAGAGCAGGCGCGTGTTGAAGCATTGCGCTGCTTGAACTGCCCCAAGAAACAATGCGTGGATGACTGCCCGGTGCGGATAGACATACCCCGTTTCATTAAACATATTGCAGACGGTAAATTTCAAGAAGCAATTAACACTATCAAAGAGACTAGCCTTCTCCCTGCTATCTGCGGAAGAGTATGCCCTCAGGAAGTTCAATGCATGGCTCATTGTACAATCGGGAAAGGATTAAAGGATGTTGAAAAATCTGTCGCCATCGGCAGACTGGAACGTTTTGTTGCAGATTGGGAACGTAAGAACGGACAGATTCAAACTCCACCGGTAAAACCGGAAACAGGAAAGAAAGTTGCAATAGTCGGCAGCGGTCCGGCAGGATTGGTTGTTGCCGCTGATGTTAGACGTGAAGGACATCATGTAACAATCTTTGAAGCATTCCACAAATTGGGAGGCGTAATGCGTTACGGCATCCCGGAATTCAGATTGCCGAATGAAATTGTTGACGAAGAAATAAATACACTTAAAAAAATGGGTGTTGAATTCAAAACCAACTTTGTTGTAGGACGCACAAGAAAGTTGACCGACTTAATGGAAAAAGATGGTTATAGTGCGGTCTTTGTAGCAACCGGAGCAGGCTTACCGATGTTTATGAACATCGAAGGTGAGAACCTGGTAGGTGTGTTCTCTGCCAATGAATATTTAACACGCGCTAACTTGATGCGCGCTTTCGATAGAGAAAATGCAGACACACCTATTTACAAATCTAAAAATGTTGCCGTGCTTGGCGGCGGTAACGTGGCAATGGATGCAGCAAGAATGTCGCTTCGCCTTGGTGCGGAAAAGGTATATATAGTATATAGAAGAACTGAAAGAGAAATGCCTGCACGTGTTGAAGAAGTACAGCACGCAAAAGAAGAAGGTATCGAATTCTTACTATTGCAAAATGCTAAAAAAATTATCGGCGATGAAAACGGACGCGTTAAAGGGATGGAATGTTTGCGCTATGAATTAGGCGAACCGGATGCATCCGGTAGACGCCGCCCGGTGGTTATCCCCAATTCAGAATTTATACTTGATGTAGACACAGTGATTGTTGCTATAGGTAACGGGAGTAATCCTCTTATTAGTCAAACCACACCGGACATACAAGTAAACAAGTGGGGCAACATTATTGTAGATGAAACACAAAAAACATCGGTAGACGGAATCTATGCAGGGGGCGATATTGTGCTCGGCGCTGCTACCGTTATACTTGCAATGGGTGAAGGCAGAAGAGCTGCCGCAGCTATCAATAAACAACTTGCGGGATAACTCTGAGCTCCGTTTCTAAGGGCGAAGAGTCTCAAAGCCGAATGTAACTTGATAATACATTATTGAGGAAGCTGTTTTATTGGCAGCTTCCTTTTTTTTTCAAATTTATTTTTTACAATTCTTCTCATTCTTCTTTCTCAATAATCCGGCAGGTTGACGCTGCGGAAAATTTGAGTAATTGACAATCATCATATTTTTCCCTAATTTCATTTCAGTTCACTATTACTCCGAAATACTACTTTTACTCCTTTTGTCCTCTTCTATTGTATTGATTTCCTTTGTTGGCTTTACTTCCTTTATTGTATTGAGAAATATTACGGTTTATTCTCAAACAAAAAGGATCTCGACAAAGGCTGTATGAGACGCATGAATACATTTGTAGGTTAACGTATTAGAATTCCATTCTTGCTAAGCCGGCAATCGGGATTGTTTTGTATCTAATCCGAATGCGGTCCGATTACTCGAAAATATATAGCTCCTAATGCTCGGGCGTTAATTACTCTCATTGTCTTATACTGGAGGTATTTATGCAGGAAGAATCATGCACTCACCATTGGGATATGATCAACATCCGGCCAGGGTTTATCATCACCGAAAAATGTTTTCACTGTAGCAAAATATCTACATATTTTTCTTTCGAAGAGAGACCGCCGCTCGAAGAATATCGGGAAGGTGATCACTTCTGGAATGTTGTTGAAAGTGCTCAGTCTATCCGGTTCGACCTGATGTGCGGTAAATGCGGTACACTAGTTGAATTTGAAGAACTTTCAGGACTTCTAATGTGCACCGGCTGCGATGAAAACTGTAAAGCGGATAAACTTAGGAATGAGCTGGCCAAAAAACGGATATGGGTATATGTAGCTTTTGGATTTCTTCCTATAGGCGAAAGAACACAACCCGGAGAAGAAAAAATCTCAATCTTGGAAGATTATTTCAACCAGAGACGTAAGTCTTCATCATCGAAGATCAAAATCATTTCCAACGAAATGATTGATAATATTTCTACATGTTATGCGGAGGTGATAAAGGATGTTGGTATGCTTTCTTTATCCCCTAACGAAGAAAATTGATCCTTCAATTCAAACTATTAATTCGGGAGAAAAGAAATGAAGCTTCAAGATATTAATGAAAAATTATCACTTAAAGCGCTCACTAATATTGAAGATAAGGATGTTCAAGGGGTATTCATATCCGACATGCTTTCGGATGTAATGAGCACAGCTCAGGCAGGCAATTTATGGCTTACCGTTCAGACTCATAAGAATATTGTATCCGCAGCCAATTTGATAGATATCGGGGCTGTTATTATTACACACGATAAAAGAGTGCCCGATGATACTATCGAACTGGCCAATCGTTTTCATGTCTCTATTTTCTCAACCGCAAATACTACTTATGAGATGACAAGGAAACTGATTGAATTAGGGATGGAATGATAATCAGCTTGCAAAATGCAAGAGAATAAAAACCACAATATCGATTTGGGAAGAATTAAGGAGTCGCTTAAGGCAGAGACCATTGTAAGCAATGAAAAGATACAATATATAACGGGTGTTTACGCATCCGACTTGATGAGCGACGTTCTGGCATACGGCAATTCCGGCTCCATACTTCTAACCGGTTTGAATACCGTTCAAGCTGCTATATCGGCATACATGGCGGAATTCAGAGGAATTATTTTCATAAGGGGGAAAATCCCGCAGAGTGATATTAAAAAATTTGCAGAGGAAAAAGGCCTGGTTGTCTTTTCAACCGAAGCCGATATGTATGAAGCTTGCGTTAAAATTGCCGGGATAGAGGGAGAAGTTAAAGTAACACAAGAAATAGAGATAGAGACAAAACGCGACGAAAAAATATCAACTCATGAATTTAAAATTGACGGACAGGATTTTGCAAGCGCCGGATTGGTCTCAACACAGGTAAAAACAATATTAAAATCCATCGGGTATGATCCGCAGCTTATAAGACGAGTTGCTATTTCGACTTACGAAGCTGAAATGAATGTTGTTATGCACGCAAAAAAAGCAGATGTGAAATTAACGGCAAGCGATAAAGAAATTAGAGTTATAATTAATGATATAGGAAAAGGGATTGCCGATATTGAACAAGCGATGAAAGAAGGTTTTTCTACTGCAACCGAAGAACAACGCGCGATGGGTTTCGGGGCAGGTATGGGTTTACCAAATATCAAAAAGAATGCGGATGAACTGAAGGTTGAAAGCGAGGTGGGTGTTGGGACCAAAATTAAAACAATCTTTTACGTGAAATGAAATTTTATCATTCGCATATCATACTTCAAGAGAGATGTGAAGGAAGAATGAAATGCCTTAGGGCATGCCCTACCCAGGCAATTAGGCTTCGGCACAATAAAGTAACATTTTTTGACGATCTCTGTGTCGACTGCGGTGAGTGTATTAATGTTTGCCCGGAAAATGTGTATGTTCCCGTGATAGATGAATTAAGTGATTTCGAAAAATTCGAATTTAAAATCGCCATTCCGTCCCGTGTACTCTACACACAATTCGGTTTGGATATTCATCCCTGTATGGTTCAGGAGGCATTAAAGAAAATAGGATTCGATGCCATTGTTGACATATCCCGTATTAGCCATGAATTAAGTTATGCAATTTCGGAACATATAAACCGGCATCCCGAAAACACACCGATTATCAGTTCATTCTGCCCAGCATTGATAAGATTAATTCAGGTAAATTATCCAAACTTGATGTACATGGTTTCAACTTTCGATGTCCCAAGGGAAATTTCCGCTAAAGAAGCGAAGAAAAAATATTCAAAAGAACTCGGCATACCAGAAAATAAAATCGGGGCAATTTACATCACACCTTGCCCGGCAAAAGTCGTCTCTATAAAACAGCCTGCGGAAAAAGAGAAATCATGGATTGATGGGGCAATAGCCATAAAGGAAATTTACAACAAAATACTCCCTAAAATTCTGGATTTAAAAGACAACAAAGATCTAATATCAAAAAAAGAAGACTATTTTTTTTACGGTAAAGGATGGGGAGCCCTCGGGCATTCACCTAAAAAAATTGATTCGGAAAGATGTATCTCCGTAATCGGGATGGATAATATAAAAATGATTCTAGACGACATTGAAGATTCCAAACTACGCAACATTGATTACATCGAGGCATTCACTTGTATGCAGGGGTGTATAGGGGGTGCATTCTGCGTGGAAAATCCATACATCTCACGGCACAACTCTATCATGCTTGAGAAGAGATACGGCGAACCGATTATTTTCGATGAAGATGAAATTAAAAGAAAATATGAAGCGGAATATTATTTTATGGAACATGACGTTCTCCCCCGCCCAACCCGTTCACTTGATCCTGATATAGCAACATCAATTAAAAGAATGAAACAAAAAGAAAGAATATTGCAGAAGCTTCCTAAAAAAGATTGCGGTATCTGCGGCGCACCTACATGCGAAACTTTCGCGCAGGACTGTGCATGGGGAGATGCCGATTTAACAGATTGCATTTTCTTTAAACTGGGTTGAAGTAAAAAGGATTTTATATGCAAACAACAAATATCGAATTCGAAAAAATTCTTCATTCTTACCCTGTGGAAGTGGGAAGTTTAATTCCACTGCTGCAAAAAGCGCAGGCAAAGTTGGGGTACATTTCAATTGAAACTGTAGAAGAGATTGCTGCTTATCTCAACATAACGGAAAGTATGGTTTTCGGTGTTGCATCATTTTATTCACAATTCAGGTTTACCGAACCGGGGAAACATTCGATAAGTGTTTGTCTTGGTACAGCCTGCCATGTAAGCGGCGGTGAAACATTACTCGAATCTTTTGAACGAGATCTCGATGTAAAACCGGGAGAATGCACACACGACAAAAAATATGATTTAAACCGTGTAGCGTGTTTGGGCTGCTGCGCCCTTGCGCCGGTCGTTAAAGTTGATAACGACATTCACAGCAAAGTAAACGTAATCAAACTAAACGAAATTTTGAGTAAATATGAATAATTTTCCAAAGTTACAGAAAAAGAGTAAAGCCGAGTGGGATTCACTCGTTCACTCCAAAGAGCCGGTGATTCATCTCGGGATGGCTTCATGCGGAAAAGCTGCCGGCGCAGATAAAGTTAAAACCGTGGTTCTCAACACCCTTAAGCAGAACAAAATAAAAGCTAAGGTTGTGGAAGTCGGCTGCATAGGCACTTGCTATCTCGAACCGATCATGGATATCACCGCCCACGGCAATCCCCGTTTGTCTTTCGGTAATGTTGATGAAAAGTGGGCTGAAATTATCCTAAGAAAATATCTGATTGAGAAAGAACACAACCGCAATAAAGTACTCGGTCATTTCGGAACAATCCCTTTCAACGGTGTTCCAAGTTTTTATGAACAACCGATGCTTAAAGACCAGGTTCGTATAGTAACAAAAAATTGCGGGATTATTGATCCGAGCGATATAAAACAATACATCGCTAACGAAGGTTATGTTGGATTAAGTAAAGCCCTTGAAATGAAGCCCGGCGAAATCATTGAGTTAATAAAAAATGCCGGACTCCGCGGCAGAGGGGGGGCCGGTTTCCCTACCGGAATTAAATGGCGCACTTGTCATGATACAAAATCCGGCGAAAAATATTTGATTTGCAATGCCGATGAAGGGGATCCGGGCGCATTTATGAATCGCCTGCTGATTGAAAGTGATCCCCATGCATTGCTCGAAGGAATGGTGATTGCTGCTTATGCAATCGGCGTAACGGAGGCAATTATTTATATCCGCGCCGAATATCCTCTCGCCATAGTTCGTTTGAATAATGCAATCGAACAAATGAAAGAATATAACTTGATCGGCAATAATATTCTCGGCTCAAAATTTTCACTCCACTTAAAATTAAAAGAAGGAGCCGGCGCGTTCGTATGCGGCGAAGAAACTTCTCTCATTCATTCTATAGAAGGCAAGCGCGGAATGCCGCGAACAAGACCTCCGTTCCCTGCTGTTTCGGGATTGTACGGCAAACCGACAGTAATCAACAATGTGGAAACATTGGGAACGGTGGCGCACATCGTTAGAAACGGCGCTGATTGGTATAAGCAGTTTGGCGTAGATGGAAACTTCGGAACAAAAACCTTTTCACTGGTTGGGAAAATAAGGCGATCAGGTTTGATAGAGGTGCCACTCGGCACTACTTTAAGAAAAATTATTTTCGATATAGGAGGCGGCACACAAAAAGAATTTAAAGCAGTGCAAACAGGCGGTCCTTCAGGCGGATGTATACCAAAGGAATTATTGGATACCCCGGTTACTTACGAAACGCTAGCCAAAGTCGGATCAATTATGGGCTCCGGCGGATTGATTGTAATGGACAGCGACACTTGTATTGTGGATTTGGCAAAATACTTTTTGGATTTCATTCAAAAAGAATCATGTGGGAAATGCACACCCTGCCGGGTAGGCACACGCCACATGTTTGAAATACTTGAAAAAATTTGCAACGGACAAGCAGAACCGGATTACCTTGATAAACTCGAATCACTTGCAAACCTTGTTAAAACAACATCACTATGCGGGTTGGGACAAACTGCGGGGAATCCGGTATTAACTACTCTTCGTTATTTCAGACCCGAATATATTGAGCACGTTGATGGTTACTATTGCCCTGCTTTGGTATGCCGTTCACTAATAGAATACGAAGTAATAAAAGGTAGATGTACCGGCTGCCAGAGATGCGTGAGTGTTTGCCCTACCGGGGCAATTAGCGGGCCGAGATCGGAGCCACATAATCTTGACACGAATAAATGTATCAAATGCAGGGCATGTTACGAGATATGCCGCTTCGATGCAATCGCAGGTAACGCTATCGTAATAACATCGGGGAAAGAAGCATGAATCTAACTATTGATAATAGAAAAATAAAAATATCCGAACCGATAACATTACTCGACGCCGCAAAGCAAAACGGTATCTACATACCAAATCTTTGCGCCCACCCGGAGCTAACACCCTACGGCGGTTGCAGGATGTGTGTTGTGGAAATTGAAGGAAAACGCGGTTACCCGACTGCATGCACAACAATGATTGAAGAAGGAATGATAGTCCGCACTGATACGAAAACACTGCAAGAAATTCGGCGTGAAATGATTCAGTTAATATTGAGTGAACATCCTTCCGCCTGTTTGCTGTGCACTGATGTTGAAGGCTGCACCGGTTACCAAGAAACAATCAGAAAAGTAGGAGTTACTACAGGCTGCCGTTGGTGCCCCAAAGACAAAGACTGTGAATTGCAAAAAATTGTCGAAACACTATGCATAGATGAACTTACACTCCCCGGTCTTTACAGGAATCTTGAACTGGAAAAATATGATCCTTTCTTCGATAGAGATTACAATTTATGTATTTACTGCGGACGCTGTGTTCGCATTTGCAATGAACATCGCAAAAGTTCGGTGCTGTCGTTAAAACAACGGGGCAAGTTGACCACTATCGGCCCGGCGTTCGGGCAATCGCATATCGACGCCGACTGCGAATTCTGCGGCGCTTGTGTTTCCGTTTGCCCAACCGGAGCAATGTCGGAGAAAAGCCGTAAATGGTGGGGCGTGCCGGAGAAATATCAGGACAGTGTTTGTCCCCTTTGCAGTTTGAATTGCGATATACAAATACTTACAACAAAAGATAAAATTGTCGGAACGCTTCCACCGGGTAATCCTCATGAAGCCGGAGGTGAACTTTGCGTTAAAGGTCGTTTCTGCTTAAGCGAATTAGTAAATAGAACAGATAGAATTCTTGAACCACAATACCGATATCGGGAGGGCTGCGGTTTTGTTTCCTGGGATTTTGCAATTGAAAAAGCAGGTGAGATGATTAACGGAGTACTGCCGAATCGCTCCGCTGTTTTTATCTCTCCAAGCTTAACACTGGAGGAATATTCCGCAGCCAATATTTTCGCAGCGAAAGTTCTGAAGACAAAAGAAATCACCTCTTCATGCCTCGATGAAAATTTAATAAACTACTCGGTGATGTCTCAGCAGTGGGTGAACATCGATGAAATCGAAAATGCGGATGCGATTTTTTCATTCTTCCTAAACGGTAATTATAATTTTGCCCCTTTGACTCTCGCCGTGAAAAATTCCGCGTCAAATGGAATTCCATATTATCAAATAGGATGGCACAAAGACACAACCACCCGTTTTGCTACAAAACATATAACTCCCCCGCCGGGAAAGGAAGGGAAATTCTTTGAGCAGATTTTAAACAACATCAAAGAAGGGAAAGGTGGATCAGCTGATGCAAGAGAAATCGCCGAACAATTGAAGGGAACAAAGAAAAGTATAATTATTATCGGGCCTGGAATTTTATCTTTCGGTGAATTTAAAAATATACTTAATAACTTAAGTGAAATTGCAAAGCAGACTAAGTCGAAAATTATTATGCCGAATGGTTACGGCAACCTGCATGGTATGTTATCTGTGCTAAAAACAAATTCGTATACTGATGTAAATAGAAAAATCGAAACCGGGAAGATTGATCTTGTTTATATAATAGGTGATAGACCAAACATTAACCGCAGTAAAGTAAAAAGCGTTATTTATCAAAATGCATTTCCCGTTCCCGCCGGCTTAGAACCAAATGTAATTTTTCCCGCCGCTGTTTGGGGAGAAACCGGAGGAGCGTTTGTAAATAGTGAAGGCGTTATTAAAAAATTCAAGCCGGCATCTGAACCTCACGGGTATGCGTATCCCAACATAGAGATTTTAACAAAGCTGACAAAAGCCGCCGGGATGAGCGGGATCAAATTCACGAAAACTGATATTGCTAAAAATATTCTCTCTAAGATGAAGATTAACAAACCGGTTGTAAAAGTTAAGTTACAGGTAAACGGGAAAGTCGGGGCAATCAACAATGACTTTCCTTTCATACTAACTCAGGAGAAAGCGGCGCATGTTTACAACGGGCTAAATCTCAGCGAAGGGATTGCCGGGTTAAGCGATTTGATAAAACCGAACCATCTTATTTTAAACCCTGTTGATGCACGAAAATTGGAATTCAAAAACGGTGATGCCGTCATTGTATCGTCACGGAAAAACAAAAAAACATTTTGTGTGGCAATCAAAAAGAATATTACGCCCGGCTGTATTAATCTTACAACATCAAACGGCAATATAGAATTTGAAAGCAACCCTTGCCCCGTTAATTTGAGGAGGGATAATGTTTGAAATTATTGAACGGAAAATGATTGTTCCAAATCTCCACTTGCTTACCGTCCACGCTCCCGATGTTGTTGAACAGATTCAACCGGGACAGTTTGTTATCATCCATGCCGGCGAGGGGGCCGAGCGCATTCCCCTCTCTGCAGCGGATTGGAATAGTGAAGACGGAACGTTAACAATAATATTCATGGAAGTCGGCACGTCCACGGGGATGTTGGCGGCGCTAAAACCGGGAGATCAAATCCCGACCGTTGTAGGGCCTCTCGGGAAACCAACTGAAATTGAAAATTTCGGGACGGTGATCTGCATTGGCGGATGTTACGGTATGGGTTCAATCTACCCGATAGTAAAAGCGCTTAAAGAAAAAGGGAACACGGTAATCACTATTATGGAAGGGCGCAGTAAAAATTTACTTTACTGGGAAGAGAAGTTATCCGGCTACAGTGATAAAATTATAAAACTAACACGCGACGGAAGTTACGGCTACAAAGGACATATCAAGAAAGGAGAAGATATCATTCGTGAATTGGGAGTTAAACCAGATCGTGTAATTGCAAACGGATGCACTACATTATCATACATGACAACGCAGGAATATAAACATTTCAACGTTCCGATCATTGTAGCGCTTAACACAATCATGATAGATGGAACCGGAATGTGCGGTGTATGCCGCTGCACAGTGGAAGGTAAAATGAAATTCGCATGTGTCGATGGTCCTGAGTTCGACGGCCGCTATGTTGACTGGGAAGAATTGGCAAAGAGGAGAAAACAATATATCGGCGAAGAAGCGTTTTTAGTTCATCATTCCGGCTGCGGAGGATATTGAAATGGCAAAAAAAGAACTCAATCTTAACCGGATAGAAATGCCGAAGCAGGCGCCGTTCATACGCAACAGAAATTTTAATGAAGTTGCTTTAGGTTATACTGAAGAAGATGCCGTGGCGGAAGCCGGCCGTTGTCTCGAATGTAAAAAATCTTATTGCATCGAGGGATGCCCGGTAGAGATCAACATCCCCGGTTTTATCAAACGTATCGCTAACAAAGATTTTTCAGGCGCAATAAAAATCATTAAAGAAAAAAATTGTCTACCGGCTGTTTGCGGGAGAGTATGCCCGCAGGAAGAGCAATGCGAAAATAAATGCCTTCTCAACAAGAAAGGTGTTCCGATTGCAATCGGGAGATTGGAGAGATTTGCAGCCGAATGGGAAGCCGCTCAAGGTAAAATCGATATGCCGAATATCAAAGTATCTACAGGCAAGAAAGTTGCGATTATCGGCTCGGGGCCCGCGGGTGTTACAGTTGCCGGGGATTTAATTTTAGAAGGACACGATGTTACTATATTCGAAGCGCTTCACGAACCGGGCGGAGTGTTAACTTACGGCATTCCTGAATTTCGTCTCCCCGGGAAAATCGTAAACCGCGAAATTGATTACCTGCAAAAGCTGGGAGTAAAACTAAAAACCAATTATGTTGTGGGTAAAACAAAATCACTTCACAAATTACTTGATGAATTCGACGCGGTCTTTGTCGGCACCGGCGCCGGGCTCCCATGGTTCATGGAAATACCGGGAGAAAACCTGAACGGCGTCTATTCAGCCAATGAATATTTAACACGCGTAAATTTAATGCGCGGATTCCAGTACCCCAAAACTTACACGCCTGTAAAAAGGCATAAGAGAGTAGCAGTTGTGGGGGGCGGAAATGTAGCAATGGACTGCGCGCGCACTGCACTCCGTCTCGGCGCGGAAAAAGCTTACATCGTTTACAGGAGATCACAAGAGGAACTCCCCGCCCGCTTTGAAGAATTTGAAAATGCTGAAGAAGAAGGTGTAATCTTTCACTTCCTCACATTGCCTGAAAAACTGATCGGTGATGAAAACGGGTGGCTCAAAGAAATTGAATGTTCCAAAATGGAATTGGGCGAACCGGATCAATCCGGCAGAAGACGACCGATACGCATTGAAGGTTCGGAATTCAGGATGCCGATGGATTCGTGTATCATCGCAATCGGCAACAGCCCCAACCCTATTATCCCGAACACAACCCCCGATTTGGAAGTGGGAAAACGCGGAACAATAACAGCCGATGATGAAACCGGCAAAACATCAATAGATAGAGTCTGGGCGGGCGGAGACATTGTAACCGGGGCAGCTACGGTTATTCTCGCGATGGGGGCAGGGCGTAAAGCCGCACGCGCCATGCAAGAATATTTATCACGTTAGTTTTTATACATCGTTACCAGCTCAGAACTGCAAATGATTAAACATTGCCTTGGCCTCTCGTGCTCCTGCCTATTGGAGCGCTATTTATGGTATTAACATATACCGGTTTATTTGCTCAATCGACTAATCTGTTTGCGCAAAAACCACGGTTCGTCTTTGCTTACCGCGGGTAAATAAGGAGATTTTAGACTGCCCCGCAATACCGAAATAATGATTATTGCTCTCCCGGTTTTCGTTTAATCTTTACTTCGGATTTAGTTTTCGATTTATGGAAATTGAAAATTGATCTTAGGTCTTCCAACATATACCCTGATTTCTCAGATAAGTTTTTCAGACACCCGCAGATATAAATATTCTTTTCAATAAATCTTTGCGATAATTTAGCGGAATCTTTTTTAACATACTTCAAAACAACAATCATTGTCAGCCAGTCGATTAATTTTTCGAAGCGCTCTTTAGTGTAATAAGAAATATTATTGTATTTGTTCACACCTAGATAAGTTTGCACCAACAAATCATCCAATAATTTCGAAATCTCTTTCGATTTGTATTTAACTAAAAATTTTGTAATCGCTTCATTTTCATTTTTACGGAACAATCCATTCGCATGCTTTGAAAGCTCCAGAATACCTTTACCGTATTGGCTAATAACTTTTGTCAGCAATAAATCCGCAGTAAAGTCCGAATTAGATAATTTCAGGTTATGATAAATCCGTTCAGCCGGATAATAAATTTGGAATTTATTAATTACGTCAACTTCAACTTGCCCGCTTATTTGATCCACTATCACCCAAATTAAGAAAAGAATTATGCTTTCGTTATAATTCCCCTTCTTCCAAAGATTAATATGCTTCTGTAACTCAAGACTCTTCTTCCCTTTCCCCGAGATTAGGTCTGAAGCTTTTTTACGATTCAATGACCGTAGTGCATCAAGCCATAATTCGATCTCGTTAATTATTTTATCAACCCGGAGTTTATTATCAAGCTCGACATTTGCGGCATCAACGAATATTCTTATATCATCTAAAATATTCTCAACCGAGTTGTCACGGGGGAGTCTGGCGGCTTTAAGTATCTGAGATTCAATCAGCAATTGAATTCTCTCCGGTTCAAATATCCGCTCAAACATTTCATGCAGCGGTTTCAATTTCATTTTATCCAATGCCTGACTCACCGAAGCAATACCGTTATCGCCGATACGCTGCTTTAACCTTTCATAATCACCCGACTCGTCGTATATCTCTTTGAAGTCGAGATAAATTTTATATTTGAATCCATCCAGTTCAACATGGAATCCGTTTATGTGAACATCTTTGCCGCGTACTAGATATTCCAAACCGGAAATGTGTTCGTGGAAAGAATAGAATATTTTATCATCCCCCCTCAAATGCAAAGCATCCGCGAGTGATTTTGTTTGAATTTCTTTACGGTCGTACTCGGCAGTTACGAGTTTCGGCACAGAATGTTTTATACGTCCCGATGTTCTATCATATTTATTGTTGAAAAAGACTAGTCCTTTTTCTCCTCTTGCTGTGTTGGTAAATGCAAAAACATTTTCATTTAAGCTGCCCCCGTTATCAATGAAATCGAAGAACCAAAAATCAACTACCTGACTAAAGAGAAAGCGCTTCTGCATTAACGGAAAGATTTCACGTTCATGTCTTTCGACCAACCACTGATTCGGCGATTCGTCGTAATATGCCCGCTTATACTCCATGCCGTATTTTTCGGTGTATCCTTCAATCTGGCCATGAGCAAACATCGGGAGCCCCGGCAAAGTAACCATCATCACCGCAATACCAAAATACTTATCCTCCATTCCGAACTGATGCACCGCAGTCTCTTCATCCGGGTTACTCATGAAGTTGACATATCGTTTCAGGATTTCGGGTTCGAACTCTAATGTATTTGTTATTAAGTCTCGGTATTTTTCATTTTCTTCTTTCATCATCATATGCATGAATGCACTGTTGTAAACGCGGTGCATGCCGAGTGTACGCACGAAGTATCCTTCCATCAGCCAGAATGCTTCTGCCAATAAAAGTGTATCGGGCATCTCTTCGTTGATGCGATCGACTACTTCGCGCCAGAATTCTTTCGGGAACAGTTCGTCGAACTCTTTCCTTGTAAGCGCAAAATCGGAACGCGTGGGAATGTCTCCTCCCAAACCCGGCTGCGGATACCACAACCGCGAAAAATGTTTTTTCGCTAAAGTCATTGCAGCGTCAAAACGGATGATGGAAAACTTACGTGCTACATCGAATATTTTTTGTATCACTGCTTCGCGTACTTCGGCTTTGAGCATGTTGAGCTGTGCCGTGTCGTTCCAGGGCATGTTGGTTCCGTCGTTGCCGTGATAAATATATTTTACTTCGCCTGTTCTGTTATCGATGCGCTGAAACGTTACCGCCGCGTCGGAACGCGACCAGTAACCGTCTTCAATTCTCAATTGAATGTTGGGATCTTCCGATAAATCGGCTCCTGTAAATTTGTAATTCGGGAAAGGAGGATAATCGATTTGAATAAAATATTCGGGATGTTCCTGCACCCATCTGCTGAATATTCCGGTATGGTTCGGCACCATATCACTTGCGAGACGTATACCCCGCGCTTTCGCTCTTTCATTCAAATTGTTGTAAGCTTCCTCACCTCCGAGATCATAAGCTACTTGATAATCGTACAAAGAGTAAGCCGATGCAACAGCATCGATGTTACCCATAATATGTTTTATCTTTTTTGATGCGCCGCTTCGTTCCCATAATCCGATTAGCCACAGCCCGGTAAAATTCCACCGCGCTAACAAATCCAATTCTTCATCCGGTATTTGATCCAGCTTGTAAATGTGACGCTGATATTTCTTCGACAACTGATCCAGCCACACGTAAACATTTTTCGCCATTAACACAACACGGGGCATCCAGTCGATATCATGAGTGAACTGTTCTGTCTCTTCATAATCAGACGAACTTCCTATCGCGTATTTATAACCCGATTTGCCAATGGCAAGCATGTCGGCTTCATCAATATCCCCTTTGTATTTCGGTACAACTGTGGGGGCTCCGCCGCCGAAAAACTCCAATCGTTTGTCTTCCCGAATCAAATCTTTGCTGCTTAGAATACGCTTTGCGAATTCATCTTTCAATAAAATTCCCCACTTGCTGAAAATGAAATCGAGCTGCGCTTCAATATCTTCCGGGTTATTGAGTATCGGTGTTTTGAGAAATGTGAAGATATCCTGGTTATCTGACCCGATTTTTACTTCATTACCGAAATAGACTTCGAGCGATTTTATAATCCCTTCATAAATCGGCTTGTTTGCAAAATAATTTTCATCGAACAATTCTATAATGTTTTTGTTGGCTTTATTAAAATTTGCAAGATAAAGAAGAATTAATTCTTCTAGTACAATCTCGAAATTCGATTTGGCACCGGTGTATGATGCCAGGTAATCGGGGATTGTCATTCTTTCTTTATAAATATCCATCGGCGGAAAGAGAAGAACAAATTCGAAGATAAGTTTATAAATTTTCTCTTCACCCATATATTTGTTGAGATGATCTATTGCCCGTTTGAATACTCCGGGATTCAATTCATTTTCATAAGTCCCTAGCAAAAAATGAAATATTTCATCGAGCAGTCCGGCGCCGTTTACTTCCCCCGGTTTAACGTGATATTTAGTTTCCCTCTTCTCATTAATTTTTTGAACGAACTTGCGCACCTGCTGAAAATTTGCAAATACAACATTCCCCGTTATGGAAAAAAGTTCATCCTCTAATTCATATTTCTTCCGTACATTCTTTGAGATGTGAAATTCAAACTTCGGAAAAGAAGCATTACATGTGGAATTTAACTTGGTGCAATTCTCAATTAAAATTTTCAATTTACAAAATCCTTATTATTTCATTCATTTATAGGGAGAATTGGCAAACAATATTACAAATATTACTTTTATTATTTGTTTGTAAATTTAGGCAAATACAAAGACTTATGTATATTATCAATTTGTCAACTTAAGAGAAAATGAAATTATTATAATAATCATTCAACAAAATTGAAATTATTTCCTTATTCAGGTATATTTTTGTTTTGAAATTAAACGGGCATATGTCGAAAACACCTTTAATGTCGCAGTTCCACAAAATTAAGGAAAAGTACCCGGACACGGTTCTTCTGTTTAGGGTCGGGGATTTTTACGAAACATTTGAAGACGATGCAAAGACTGCGTCTAAAGTGTTGGGAATCACACTAACGAAAAGAGCAAACGGTTCTGCCAGCAGCGTTCCATTGGCAGGATTTCCCCATCACGCGGTAGATACCTACCTCCCCAAGCTCGTAAAGGCCGGCTACAGGGTTGCGATCTGCGAACAGACCGAAGATCCAAAACTCGCTAAAGGATTGGTAAAGCGGGACGTAATAGAAGTTGTAACACCCGGTGTTGCTTTTTCCGACAAACTTCTCGACCATAAAAAAAATAATTATTTAATGTCGATTTGGCTGTTCAATGAAACGGCGGGAGTTTCATTTTGTGATATTTCTACAGGTGAATTTTTCGCTTACGAAGTTCACCAGGATCAACTCCTTCAGCAGTTCGGGCATATTAATCCTTCCGAGATTTTGATCTCAAGAAATCAGAAAGGAATTCTCGAACCTTTAATAGACAGAATAAACCAGGGCATCCGCATTACTAAAAACGACGAATGGATTTTCAGTTACGAATACGGGAAAGATATACTACTGAATCATTTCAACACAAAAACATTAAAAGGATTCGGGATAGAAAACCTGAATCCCGGTATTGTAGCAGCCGGAGCCGTACTCAATTATTTGAAAGAAACACAGAAGGCAAATCTCTCTCACATAAACAGAATTGCGGCATACAATCCTTCCGAATATATGCTGCTTGATTTTGCAACAAAGCGGAATCTTGAAATCACTTTCACAATGCAGGAAGGAGCGCGCGAGGGTTCTCTTATTTCTATACTCGATTACACCGAGACCGCAATGGGCGGGCGACTTCTGAAAAAATGGGTTGCCGCACCGCTGAGAAAATTAGAACCGATTCTGCAGCGCCAGCAATGCGTTACCGAATTGTTTGAGAAGAAAATTTTACGTAAGAATCTTACTAATGAATTTAAAGAAATAGGAGATCTCGAACGCCTCATCTCGAAAGTATGTACAGGGAGAGTTAATCCGCGCGAACTTGTGAATGTTAAGACTTCGATGAAAAAAGTCCCGCTGCTGAAACAACTTCTCGATCAATCAGCATCCGAAACGTTATCTCGCATAAATGAAAAGCTGAACGACTTGGAGTATCTCGTTGAAAAAATTGAATTGGCTGTTACCGACGAACCTTCACTCAGCATAAGCGACGGAAACGTAATACGCCACGGCTACAGTCCCGAACTTGACGAACTGCGAGAACTTTCGGGGAATGCTAAAGGTTGGATTGCTAATCTGCAGCGAACCGAAAGAGAAAGAGCCGGCATCCCGTCATTGAAAGTGAGCTACAATAAAGTTTTCGGCTACTACATTGAAATAAGCAACGCGCATAAAAATAAAATTCCAGATAACTACATCCGCAAGCAAACTCTGGTTAACAGTGAAAGATACATCACTCCAGAATTGAAAGAATATGAAGACAAAATTTTAAACGCCGAAGAGAACATTGCCAATCTCGAATACCAGCTATTCGACGCGATACGCACAGCCGTAGCGGCAGAAGCCGAAGCGATTCAGGAAAACGCAAGATTGATAGCGATGCTCGACTGCTTCTTATCATTTGCCGAATGTGCCGAAAGAAATAATTACGTTAAACCTCTCATCGATGAATCGGACAAACTCACAATCGAAGAGGGACGCCACCCGGTAGTGGAACTTACATTGCCGACGGGAGAAAAATTCTCCCCCAACAGCTGCGATCTCGATAACGCCGACAACCAGATAATCATTTTAACCGGACCCAACATGTCGGGTAAATCGGTTTACCTGCGCCAGATCGGGTTGATTGTGCTGCTCGCTCAAATCGGTTCTTTCGTTCCGGCTAAGTCGGCGCACGTCGGGTTGGTAGACCGCATCTACACACGTGTGGGAGCGCAGGACAACATCACCACCGGCGAAAGTACATTCCTTGTTGAGATGCAGGAAGCCGCGAACATACTCAATAATGCGACCGAGAAGAGTCTAATATTACTCGATGAAATAGGGCGCGGTACCAGCACCTTCGACGGCATCTCAATCGCGTGGGCTATCACAGAATACCTCCACGAAAACCCGGATGTGGCAGCGAAAACATTGTTCGCTACTCACTACCATGAGCTGAACGAAATGGCTTCGATATTTCCCCGCATCAAAAATTTCAAAGTCGAAGTGCGCGAGTACGGGGATAAAGTGATCTTCCTTCACAAAGTTTCAGCAGGCGGAGCAGATCACAGTTACGGTATTCAGGTTGCACAGATGGCGGGACTTCCCCAGTTCGTTACGAACCGGGCAAAAGAAATTCTAACCAATCTCGAAAGCAAAGAGCTTACTCCTTACGAAATAAAGAAAGCCAAGCTGGCTAAGTTTAAGAATGAAGATGAATTGCAGATCAGTTTGTTCGAATTAAAAGATGATGAATTGCGTAAAGAAATTTCCGATATTCCTATTGACGGTATGACGCCGCTGGAAGCTTTGAATAAATTGAATGAACTGAAAAAGAAATTCAAAGATAAAGAATAACACAAACAGGATTCCCGCAATGAAAAATTTTATTTTATCTATGACTGTTGTTGTATTATTAATTTCACTCTCCGGCTGCGGCAAACAATACACACCGGAGGAGGAGAAGTATATCGCAGAAGTTGAACAGGAAAGACTGGAGAAAGACGAATACATGCGGGATGACCCTAACTCCCCTTTCAATTACAAAGGCCCTATCGAATTTCATCCACTCAATTATTTTGATGTTGACCCGGCATGGGTATTTAAAAGCAAACTTTACGAATATGAAAACAAAGACACCGTTTCAGTCTTCGGCACAAAAGGAGAAGAAAGAAAATCGGTGCGGTATGGTTATGTAACAATCAATTATGAGAACCAAAACATCAATATTAATGTTTATCAAGGTGCTACACGAAGCGGCGGGGTTTATTATAGTATTTGGTTTACGGATAAAACAACCAACAACGAATCTTACGGTGTGGGACGCTATCTCGATTTCGAACTGGTCAACGATCCCGGACATGAATACGAAATTGATTTCAACAGAGCTTACAATCCCTATTGCTCTTACAGCCCGAATTATTCGTGTGCAATACCGACTAAAGAAGATTATATTGATATTCCGATCACCGCCGGTGAGAAAAAATTTCACGACTAACATCGAGGTAAAGTGTGATTATTGTACTGCGTGATAATGTAACTGAAGAACAAATTGAAAATCTTAAAAAGCATTTGAACAAATACGGCTTCGAGATTTGCGAATCGCTGGGGGTGCAGAAACGCATCATAGGTGCGATAGGCGCCAAACCCGATTTCGACACACGCAAAATTAAAATACTCGACGGCGTTGCCGAAGTGCATAGAATCACCGAACCTTTCACACTAACAAGTAGAAACCATCAGAAAGAAAATACAGTTATAAAAATAAAAGATGTTGAGATCGGCACCGATCAATTAACGCTTATTGCCGGGCCATGTTCGGTGGAAAATGAAGAACAGATTTTCAAACTGGCGGAAGTAGTCGCTATTTCTGGTGCAAAGATTTTGCGCGGCGGCGCTTTCAAACCCCGTTCATCCCCCTACTCATTCCAGGGCTTAGGTGAGGAAGGTTTGAAGATGATGCGCAAAGCCGCCGACAAGTTCGGACTTCTCATGATCACCGAAGTATTGGAAGTCGGGCAGATTGATCTGGTCGGTTCTTACACCGATATATTTCAGGTCGGCGCGCGCAACATGCAGAACTTCTCGCTGATCAAAGAATTGGGCAAAACCAACAAACCGGTGATGCTGAAACGAGGTATCTCAGCCACTATCGAAGACTGGTTAATGTCCGCTGAATATTTATTGGCCAACGGCAACAAGAACGTGATGCTTTGCGAACGGGGCATCCGCTCATTCGATAAATACACCAAACATAATTTCGATCTCTCGGCCATCCCTATCGTACACAGGAAAAGTCATCTACCGGTTATCGCCGATCCTTCCCACGCGGCGGGTTTTAGGGATTATGTCCCGGCAATGGCCAGAGCGGCGGTTGCAGCGGGGGCAGACGGCCTGATGATTGAAATCCACCACGACCCCGAAAAAGCCCTCTCAGACGGGCCCCAGGCGCTTTTACCGGCCATTTATATGCAGTTGATAGAAGAATTGAGGATTATTGCGGGAGCGGTTGGGAAGAAATTGTAGTCTAAGAAGTAGAACGAATCACTCCCCTCATAATGTATCAGCAACATAATTACTAGCTTGATAATCGATATCAGTATTTTATATATTATAGCATAATTTTTCTCATTGCTATTTGAAAACCTAATATTTATTATAACCGGTGTAATAAATAATTACGCTATTATTTGTTCCAAATGTAAGTCAATTGCCTGGGGGAGATGCATTGATGGAACATTTAGACCTTTCTAAGGAAGATCCATTCTTTACACTTCCGCTCAGATATTTAATAAATAATGTGTCAGAGCAAAGATGAAAACCAACATGGTATTTGTTCTATTTGCCCTTTCTGCCGCTTTAGTTCTCAGTTCATGTGATAAAGAAGTTTCAACATCAGAATCTTCAGCAGCAATCGAAATGGGTAAAATAATTATCGAATCAAACCCAGCGGGAGCTCAGATTTTCCTGGATGGAGACAACACGGCAAAAACAACTCCGGCTGAATTTCCGCACATGAATTCCGCTGATTATAATATTCTTCTCAAAAAGAATTTCTTTTACGATACTATGTTTACCGTTCATCTAGAGCATGACGAGGAAGAGTATATACTAATTGATTACCTCGCCGACCCGAATAACTTTGCGCAGATTGAATACATATCCCAACCCCCCGGAGCGCTTATCTTTCTCGATGATTCTTGCACAAATTTATATACACCGAATACACTGCAATACTTGTTCCCCGGCACGCATAAAATAAAATTAACTTACCCTGAACATAGAGCGGACAGTGTTTCAATTGATATTAATATGCGTAGCAAGAAATCGGTTTCTATGGTACTTCAGGATACAACTGTATGGGTTGATTACACAAATTTTAATTCCGGCTTCCCCACTTATAGAGACCTATCCAGCGTATTAGTTGACGCGAACAATACCAAGTGGATCGGTACCAAAGGCGTAGGACTTGTTAAATATAATAATAGTGAGTGGGAAAGATATAGTTATAACTCTGTGATATCCTCCTCGTGGGTAGAGCAAATCGAAGTGGACAGGACAGGTAAAATATGGATCGGGACCACAAAAGGAATCCGAACATATCAAAACGGTATTTGGAATTCCATTGAATCACTCGACGGACTCAATATCAACAATGATTTCATAGAGCGTATCTCAATTGATAATGACAATAATATTTGGATCGGGGGATTCTCCAACCAGCTATCTCATTATTTTATGGCTAAATATGATGGGAATGAATGGGCGATTATAGCAAACGAATGGTTCTGGTCATTCGCTGTAGACCGCAATAGAATTGCTTGGGCATATTTTCGTGGGGGGCTAAAACAATTTGACGGTACAAACTGGAACCCCGTGGTTACCGGAATAGATGAAGTCGATAACCTTCCGATATGTTTTTTAAAGACCGACCGACAAGATAATTTGTGGATTGCCGCTCATGATTACAATACTGAAAGAGGCGCACTATATATCTACGACGGGCAAAATTACAATAAGATTGATGTCCCGTACACGGGTATCACCGGTATATGCTTTACCCAAGAAGGTACTACCTGGATTTCAACTAAGAGCGGATTAATAAAATTAGATGCCAATTATAACTTTACTTACTATACAAATGTAAATTCCGGTATAATGGCGGGGACTATTTGGGATGTAGCTGTTGAATCGAACGGAGATGTTTGGATTGCTACGGATAATAACGGATTGATAAAATTCAAGACAAGGAATTTATAGTTAGATCAATCAACAAATTTTAATAAGTAGAACGAATCACTCCACCGTCTACGGGTATTGTGGCCCCGGTGATGTACCCGGCGAAATCTGATGCGAGAAAAACTGTAATCTAGCCCCTCCTTGCAGGCTATGGCGATATCATTTTCAATAAAATTATTATTTCAATCCGACAATTTTTTCCAGCAAAAAATTAATATTTCCAAATAAATACCTTGATATTTTATATAAACTTTTGTATTTAAAACTTGCCTTTAATTTTAAATATTTTCTACATCTTAATTAGAATTATAAACAGACTAGTTCATATTAGTTTAATATACTGTGTGCAAAAAAAATAAACTTTACGAGACCGATAGTGAAAAAAAAAATCTCTTTTCTTTGCTTTCTGACGGCAATTATCCTATGCGCCTGTAAAGAAGATTTTGAGTTATACGGCGATTTAAATGAGGAATACGTTTTAAATTGTATTCTCAGCGCGGATTCAACCAACCAGACAGCCACAATTACGAAAAGTTATTTTGCCGATTTTGCAAATCTCAATTCTGTACGCGACGACCCGACTATTACTGGGACCGCAATAAGAATTTCTTTTAGTGACTCAGTTAAAATTTTTACTCAAAAAATTGTAGAACGTAAAGATAACTCACGTTACCCCGATAGTGCTACTATTTATAATACAACTAATTTTACACCACAACCTAGCACCGACTATATTATCGATGCCCATTTGCCTGACGGAAGAAGGCTTAGAGCAAAAACACGAACACCCGATCCAATAAGTTTCGATTTATATAAATGCGATTCTCTGATACCTATGCCCCACAAGGACTGGATTGGAGTCTATTGGGAGCCCCCGGCAGAAGATCAATATGTAGCAGCAGCTTATAAGATATATTACTTTAAAAAAGAGAATAGCCAAAAGGTAAGATATGAAAAACGCGTACCGGTAAAATATATTAAGAAAGGGGATGCATACCTTCCTTACTTCCCTGAGCCCTCTTATTCCCCTATGATATTAGTCGAAGTGGACGCATTCGCAAGAGCCCTACAAGAGATTTCCGAAGGAGATCCGAACAAGGAGAACTATATCATACTTGCGTTTATTTTGGAAGTTAGGATTTACGATAGAAATTTGACTACTTACTACGCAGCACAAAAAGAGGTACCGGAAAGTTTTACACTTAAAGTTGACGAATCGGATTATTCGAATATTGAAGGAGGACTCGGTATCTTCGGTTCATTTATAAAACAAAGAAAAGCTGTCAAATTCAGTCACACTTTCATTGAACAATTTGGTTATACTCCTGGTCTTACAGAATAGCAAGACGAATTAGTCACGAAAAAACAACATATTTTTTCGTGAACAAATAGTATAACAGTAATTAGATTTCAGCATGAAATATGTGAGAAAATTATGACTACAGAAAGAAAGATTTTCAAAGCATTTTTATACTTAATCTTAACATTAATATTTGCTTTAACACAGCTTTCGTGTGAAAAAGAAGTATCAATATCAGGACCAAAGCCCCCTATTCCACAAGGAATAATTTATGCGTCATCAGAACCGGACAGCGCATTAATATTTATAAATGATGAAAACACCGGGCTTTACACGCCAGCTTCTATTTCCAACCTACCAGCGGGTGAATATCAAATCACATTAAGAATGGAATTATTTCCGGACGCAAAATTTTCATTCACGCTTGGAGAAAACTCTACTCACACTGTCTTTCATAAATATATAACTGTTGATAATAATGGAAATATCTCGTGTAATTCGTCTGTCGACCATCTGATTTATATCAATGATGAAAATACCGGGTTCAGATGCCCACACCTATTTGCAGGACTTACGCCCGGACAATACAAGATTAAATATGAAAATACCGGTTTTAGATCAGACAGCCTTTATATAACTCTAAGAGCAAGAGAAACAAAAAATGTGGAGATGGAGCTTCAGGATACTTCGATTTGTGTAGATTACGGTTATTATAATTCTCCAATGACCAGCGATAACACAGTATGTATTGAAGTAGACCAAAATAATATTAAGTGGATTGGGACAAGATCTGCCGGATTACTCCAATTTAATGATAAAGAATGGATCAGTTATCGAGAATCTAATTCTACATTACCCTCAAATTATATAACATGGATCAGCATTGATCAAATCGACAATAAATGGATCTGCACTTCGAAAGGTTTAGTAAAAATCGACCCGATGGGGAATTGGACAGTGTTTGATAAAAGTAACACCGCTATCCCGAATGATTACATCACATCAATTGATTTTGACAGCAAAGGAATCGGTTGGGTAGGCGCTTCTTCACCTAATAAGGATATGTACTTATTAAAATATGACGGCCTTAATTTTACTTCTTATCAATGCGATCAGATGATTATTGCAATTGCTGTTGACTATAACGATAATGTGTGGGTTGGGACTAATTATGGTTTAAGACTTTTCAAGGATGAAAATTGGATCGATATTGAACCTCTCTTCGATATAGAAAATAAAAACGAGAATGAATCACTCAAAATAAAACCTATCGAAACTCTCGCTGTTGACCTGGACGGAACACTTTGGATAGGAGTAAGCGCGGAACGCACCCAAACATTGGGGGGATTATTTGTTTATTCGAGTAATTCGTTTGATAAATTTTTATTATCCACTCATTTCATATCACATATTAATATTACTGATGAAGGAGATAAATGGATTTCTTATTTCGGAAAATATGCCGGATATGGGGGGATCAGTCAAATAAACCTTTATTTGACTAAAATTGATAATTCAAATAATATGATCGATTATACATTGCTCCCTTATAATTTCCCGACAAAATATTTTATGTGGTCTTCCGTAGATAATTATGGGAACGTCTGGCTTGCAACAAGAGACAAAGGAATTGTAAAATTTAAAGGGGGAAATTTATAATTCTAGTCAACAATCATCTTTAATAAGCAGAACGAATCACTCCACCGTCTACGGGTATTGTCACTCCGGTGATGTACCCGGCGATATCGGAAGCCAGATAGACAATGAGTGACGCCACTTCGTCGGGGCGTGCTAAACGTTTCATTGGAACTTCGTTGGCCATCATTGCCAAAACATGCTCGTGAGACTCCCCCGATTTTTTAGCCCGTTCAACGGCTAGTTCATATATTCGGGATGTTAGTGTGTAACCCGGCGCAACGTTATTAATTGTAATGTTGAACTTCCCTACTTCGTTACTTACGGTTTTTGCGAATGCGGTAACCGCATTCCTAAAAGCATTGGAAAGTATTAAATTATCAACAGGTTGTTTTACTGAAATTGATGTGATGTTGATTATGCGTCCCCAATGTTTAGCTTTCATCCCGGGGAGTACAAGTTTTGTAAAGCGCACGGCACTCATTAGAACCTGTTCGAACGCGTCGCTCCAGGCTGATTCATTCAGCTCTTCAAAAAAGCCGGGGACAGGGCCGCCGCAGTTGTTTACAAGGATATCTATCGTGCCGTAGACTCTATTAACATACTCCACCATATTCTCAATATCTTTCTGACTATTTATGTTGCAGACTTCCCACAGCGGTTCAATGTTATACTGGCGTTTCATTTCGGAAGCAGTCTTGATAAGGTTTTCTTTGTTGGCCGAACAGATGGCAACTTTGCATCCTTCTTTCATAAATAATTCAGCCGCGGCTCTTCCTATACCTTTGCTGGAAGCTGTTATTAAAACGGTCTTACCCTGGAGTTGAAAATCCATACTGATCCTCGTATATAATTTTTGCTATAATAACAAAAATCTGCATAAGAGGAAATAGTATTGAAGTGAATTCTCTGACGGTGCACAGATAACACAAATCAAACAGGCCTTCGCGGATAAATCCGTGGGCATCAGTACAACCTGTGTCATCTGTGTTATTTCAAAAAAAAATCCCGCCTCAAGTTGAAGCGGGATCTGTTGAATCATCTATCTATGCTGTGTTTATTTCTTCAACTGTTCTTTAACGATCTGTTCTGTATCCATCGCGATAACCAATTCCTCGTTGGTAGGAATTCTGAAAATTTTCACTTTGGAAGTTTCTTTAGCTATATTGCATTCGCCTTTCGCGTTGTTGTTCAATTTGTCGTCGATTTCCAATCCCAAAAATTCCATATTGTCGCACACATCTTTTCTTGTCATCGGTGAATTTTCACCAACGCCGCCTGTGAATACGAGAGCGTCTAAACCCCCCATTGCTGCAATATAAGCGCCGACATATTTTTTAATCCTGTAATTATATACATCGAATGCGGTTATCGCTTTTTTATCATTTTCATTAACCGCTTCTTCCAATTCGCGCATATCGCTTGTGCCGCCGCTAAGGCCCAAAACTCCGCTATGTTTATTCATAAGAGTATTAGCTTCGGACATTGTAAGCCCCTCTTTACCCATTATGTATAAAATTACGGACGGGTCCATATCGCCGCACCTAGTTCCCATCACTAAACCTTCCAGTGGTGTAAACCCCATTGAAGTATCAACCGATTTACCCCCGTCAATTGCAGTAATAGAAGCGCCGTTGCCAAGATGCGCGGTAATAATTTTCGCTTTATCGTATTGAATTCCCATCAATTCGGCAGCTCTTTGAGAAACATATCTATGCGAAGTGCCATGGAAACCGTATCTTCTAATTTTATACTTTTTATATAACTCGTAGGGTATTCCGTATAAAAATGCTTTTGAGGGCATCTGTACATGGAATGCAGTATCAAAGACACCGCATTGGGGAACGTCGGGCAAATGTTCCTTTGCAGCTTCCACACCTTTAATGTTCGGAGGATTATGCAACGGTGCCAGTTCGATATTGTCTTTAAGTGCTTTCATTACTTCGTCTGTAATTAATACTGAACCTGAGAAAGTTTCACCACCATGAACTACCCTGTGCCCAACAGCATCAATTTCGGATTTATCTTTAATAACACCATGATTCTTGCTAAGCAATACTGCAATAACATATTCAATAGCCATAATATGATCTAGAATCTCACCGACTATTCTTATTTTTTCTTTACCGTGCGGAGTATGAGAAAGAACAGCGCTCGACATACCGATACGCTCAACCATTCCTTTTGCTAATGCAATTTTTTCAACGGTATCAATAAATTGATACTTTACCGATGAACTTCCGCAATTTAAAACTAGAATTTTCATTTTTGTCCCCTTCCTTTTAATAAATTATTTTACCATCGGTATCATATTTATAAAAACCTTCGCCCGTCTTTCTTCCGAGTTTGCCGTCACGCACTAATTTCCTAAGAATAGGACAAGGTCTGTACCTGGGTTCACCCAATGTGCTCCAAAGGGTTTCCATCCATGCCAGCACTTCATCCAACCCCATAGAATCGGCCATTTCTAGAGGACCGTTTTGGAAATTGTAACCAAGTTTCATAGCAGTATCAATATCTTTTACGGAAGCGACACCTTCCAATAAAATATGCATAGCTTCATTCAGCAAAGGAACTATAGCACGGGTAGTAACAAACCCGGGATACTCGTAAACTTCAACTGCGGTCTTCCCTATTCTTGCAGCAAAGTTTTTCATAACATGAACTGTTTTATCAGATGTTTTTAACGCGCGCACTAATTCTACAAGAGGTACTTTAGGAACGGGATTAAGAAAATGCATCCCGATAATTTTATCTTCGCGGTTTGTAATCTCCGCAATCTTAGTTAAACTCAAAGTAGAAGTATTTGAAATAATAATTGTATCCGGATTGGCAATTTCATCAATCTTTTTAAAAATGAGTCTTTTGAGTTGAAGATTTTCCTCAACAGCCTCAATGATAAGATCGCATTCGCTCATCTCATTCATATCGGTTGTCCATTTAATTCTGCTTAATACAGCTTTCATTTCACTTTGGGTTATTCCCCAGCGGGCAATTTCACGCTCCATACTCCCTTTAAGATTCTCTAGAGCTTTATCAAGATGCACCTGATCTTTTTCAACCATCAATACATCAATACCGGCGCCTGCAATAGATTGGGCAATTCCCTGCCCCATAACTCCCGCGCCAATGATTGCAACGTATTCAATTTTTTCTTGTACATCGTTTCGCTGAACGGTTCCAAGTAAATCTTCCAATCTTAATTTTTCTTCAGCCATGTTTGATCCTGGTTTGAATAAAAGAATATTTTAGAAATTAAAAATCATAATTATTTACTCAATTCAAATTCGGAAAAATGCTCAAATCAAAAAAGCATATTTCTATAACTCTGAAAAGAGACAAAATTCGTACCATGAAAAATAAGCAATAACTTTAATATTTTTGCCCTATTAGTAATCTTTTTTACTAAAAATAATAATACTAAGGGTTAAACTGAGAATCATAAATAGGAGTGATGTTAAAATCGGTTGGTAATCCCCTATTGCAGTCCCCGAAGCAATGTTGGCAGTAATTTCTCCAAGTTCGTTTGTTTTGGGGAGAATGTAGTACAACCCGTCGAGAAGTCCCTCAACGAATTTATTATCTAAAAAATTATATATCTGTTCTCTTGCCGAAAGTACAGGTGATAGTACAAAAAAGATAAGATAAGTCAGCATCATAGCCAAAAGAGAGCTGCGGGTTGCAATGCCTATTAGTATGATAAGAGAATATAAAACAGCGAATGTAAACGTGATAACAAATATCGATGCTAAAATTGCCGGGTCCCAATCACCGAATTTAAACCCGATCATCAACCAGATACCTAAAACAAGGTAAGCCATGTTGAGAAATACGACAAGTGAGCCCCCCAGAAATTTTCCCCATATGATTTGATTGCGAGATACAGGTTTTGACAACAGCAAATCGATATTCCCCTTTTCCAGCATGTTTGGAATAAAACTGGACGTGGAGAAGATCGACAGAAACAAACCGAGCCCGAATAACGGTATTATCAAGCTGATACGGAAGAATTTTACTATCTCCGCGATGGGATCGGAAAGAACATTGCTGTTGATCTGAATCGATTCAGTAAGGTCTTCCAAACCAACCGTGGCAAACAATATACCAAGCATGATTAAAATGAAACTTGAAACTCCTACAAATGTAATGAATATTTTTCGTGAAAAAGCTTCGCGCAATGTATAGAGTGTGAGTGTTAATATATTTTTCATTTGTTATTCTTCTCATCTGTTTGATTAATAAGTGAAATGAACATATCCTCGAGCGAACTCTTTTGAGGAACAACTGAAAGAATATCGTGACCGTCGTTTCTCAATTTATCGATCAGTTCATTCAACCGTTTTGTATCGGCTACTCTTGTTTTATATGTACTCTTTTCAACTTTCTCGAAAATGAAATCGGATAATGTTTTTGCGATGTATTCATCCGGCAATTTTTGACCAAGGGTTACGGCATAAGTTTCTTTTGTGGTGGTAAGATCTTCCACGGTACCTTCTTGTATCAGTTCTCCTTTATGGAGTATTGCCACCCTATCTGTAATCAGTTCTACTTCGGAAAGGAGGTGACTGTTGAGGAAAATTGTCTTCCCTTGATTTTTCAAGTTAAGTAATATATCCCTTATTTCTTTTCGTCCTATCGGATCAACACCGTCGGTCGGTTCATCTAAAAATATCAGTTCTGGATCGTTTATCATCGCTTGCGCTAAACCGAGGCGCTGCATCATACCTTTTGAATATTTTTTGATTTTTGTTTTCTTCCATTTTCCCATTTTAACAAGTGAAAGGAGTTCATCAACTTTTTTATCTTCCACATCAAGACCGCTTAGTTTGGCGAAGTACTTCAAGACCCCTTCCCCGGTAAGGTATGATGGAAATTTATGATTCTCCGGCAGGTAACCGACATACTGCCTTACTTTATGATCGGAGATATTACGCCCCAATATTTTGGCCTTCCCCTCTGTTGGGAATGTAATACCGAGCAGAATTTTCACAAGCGTAGTTTTACCTGCACCGTTGGGTCCGAGTAATCCGAATACGGTTCCCTGCTCCACCGTAAGATTGAAATTTTTAAGAGCAGTTACCCGGTTTCTCTTAAAACGTGCGTCATAAATTTTTGTAAGATCAAATACTTCTACTGTTCGCATTATCTACCCGTATATCAATTTCAAAAGATATGGTATAAAACTTACCACAATTTCAATTAAATTATAAAATGAAATGAAAAGAATTAGTATAATTCAGATGAGGATTTAACAAGTTGATAAAATGAGCCCGAAAGAAATTCTAAAAAAATATTTCGATTACGACGAATTCCGTCCCGGCCAGGAAGAGATAGTAAAGAGTATCATCGACGGATATAATGTTCTGGCGATACTCCCTACCGGCGCGGGTAAATCAATCTGCTATCAGGTACCGGCTTTGATGGGTTCATCATTCTCAATTGTTATTGCGCCATTGATTGCCTTGATGAAAGATCAAGTTGATGCAATAAATAAAAAAGAACAAATTGCTGCTTTTATTAACAGTTCTTTAGACTACTCAGAGGGGGAGAAAGTTTTAAATGATTTAGCTTTAGGTAAAATTAAAATTCTATACGTTGCCCCCGAGAAATTGGAGAATGCTCAATTTGCGGAACGAATAAACAACTTATCCCCTTCATTCCTATTTGTTGACGAAGCGCACTGCATAAGCGAATGGGGGCATAATTTCCGCCCAAGTTACAGGAAGATAACGGAGTTCAGTCACTTTATTAACATAAAAAAGGTTTCAGCATTTACTGCAACGGCCACACCGGAAGTAAGAGAAGATATTGTAAATCAACTTGACTTTACCAACCCGAAAATTTTTGTACGCGGATTTGAACGTGATAATCTTAAGCTCATCGTCCTTCGCACAAAACATAAAAAAGAAAAAACGCTTGAGTTGATAAACAAATATGAAAGTCCAACAATTATTTATACTTCAACCAGGAAAAACGCTGAAGAGATAGCAGGATATTTAAATACTCACGGATTCAACTCGCAATATTATCACGCGGGAATGGCTTCCGAATTAAGAAGAATGATTCAGGATGATTTTATTAGTGATAGAATTAATATCATCGCAGCCACAAATGCGTTCGGTATGGGAATAGATAAAAAAGATATCCGCCTGATTATTCACTACAACATGCCGGGTACGATTGAAAATTATTATCAGGAAATGGGGCGTGCTGGCCGCGACGGGAAAGAGTCGAATGTTATTCTCCTATTTGAAGAGAGAGATAAACAGATACAAGAATTCTTCATATCGAATTCGTTCCCTTCACGAGAACAGATTGAATTTATTTACGACGCAATCTGCAATTACGGAGGTGCAGCAATTGGCAATTTAACCGATAAAGAAATACCGGTAGATAAAACATTGCTTGCTCATATTTCCGCGCAGGATATCTCAAAAGGACTTATAAACTCAATCATCAATATGTTGAGTGATGCAGGGTATTTTAAACAAAATTCCAATACTGTAAAATCTCATTTTGTAAAAATCATTATCGGTAAAGATGAATTAAGAAAATACATAGACAAAATAGCAGGTGATTCACTTAAGGATCTTATACTTGTCCTTATGAGAGAATACGGTAGCGGAATACTCGATTCGAAAAAGCGGATAAATATTTCGCAGCTTTCCACTATGCTGGGCACATACGAAGAAGGCATAACCGCCATGTTGCTTAGTCTGGCCAATATAGGTATAATAGATTATGACAAACCGTCGCTTACCCCATCTGTTAAAATGGAAAAGACGCGCATTAAAGCTAATGAACTGGTAATAAATTATACCGGTATCGATGTGCGGAAAAAACACGCGCACCGGAAATTGGACAAAATGATGGAATTTATTTATGCCGAGAATTGTCGGATGGAATTCATCCTAAATTATTTCGGCGAAAGAACTGAAAATTATAAATGCGGTAAGTGCGATATTTGCCTGGGTACTGCGGAAATTCTTTCATCATCAATCGATTACCTGGAAGAAATAATACTTGATACACTCCATGAAGCAAAAGCCAATTTACACTACAATATACTTGTTAATATTCTGCTGGGAAATTCCCGTTCGCCAAAATTAAAAAAGTTTTCATCTTTCGGTACCTGCACGCATTTCTCGAAGAACGAGTTAACTCAATCGATTGATGCATTAATAAGCAAAAACATGATAAGAAGCTACAATCAGGCACTCACTCTCACAGAAGAAGCTTTGAAATGGTACACAACTATTCCACCTGAGGAAGAAGATTCGCTGCCGGAAAAATCGGCTTACGAAATGGAATTACAATTGTTCAACTTGCTTAGTCATGCGCGAAAAGAAGCGGCTTCTAGATTTCTTCAGACCCCAAATCATATCTGTTCCGACCAGACTCTCCGTTTGATTGCAAAGACGAAACCCTCATCGCCTGCTAAGTTGATGGCGGTGGAAGGGTTCAACCAGCGGGCATACAATAAAATCGGTGAAGAATTTGTTTCAATTATTAAAGAATTTTTGCGCGATAGGAAGGATGTATCGGCAATATCGAAAAAGGAATTGCCTGAAAATATTACCCATATTTTGAAGCTAATTAAGAAAGGATACGGCATACAGGATATTGCATCGCTTACAAAAATGCCCGAGGCGGTAGTTTCAATACAAATTGAAACACTGCTCGAATTTATCCCCGATTTAAATATTAATCCGCTTTTTGATAAAGGTGAACTCGATTTAATTAAAGAGCAGATTGAGAATGGGATTTCGGGTATGAAAGAGATCAAACAAAACCTCCCAAATTCAATTAGTTACGCTAAAATAAGAATAGTTCTTGCACAAAGGAGGGTTAATTAGAATTGGAAATTCTCACTGAATCTAGATACGCTAAAGCTTTAGGGAAAAATTCTTCCCAGTATTCTTTATCCGCCTTATAACTTTCTATTGTATATTTATAATCATCTTCACTTATACCAAAACGGCTGAAAATTTCATTTCTTTTTGCAACCAATGAATCCATATTACCGATATAAGTTTCTTCGGCGATAATTAAGTTTACGTAGACTTGGGTCATTGTTTTTTGTTCTACTTCGGCCCTGTGATTGCATGCAAACAGGACCAAAGGAGTTAAAAGAAGTAAAAAATACTTTTTATTTCTCATGAATGTTTCTTTTGCTGACTTCGAATAAAACTTTCTTCTCGCGTTCCGTTAGATTCTGGTACCCGCTTGCGCTGATCTTATCCAAAATTCTATCTATTTCGTCTTGGGTAATTTTATCGCTTTTATGATTGTTGATGTCATAAAATTCCGCTTCTTCAATATCGGTATCGGAAATCTTTTTCTTACCGAACGGACTTTTAAAACCGAAATTGGTCGGCTGACGAAATGACCGTTTACCCTCCCCTGAAAAGAATTTTTCAAAATTAAAATTGTATTGTTTATCAAGAAGGATAAAAACAAATCCTGTAACGGCGCCGCCAATATGCGCTAAGTGGGCCACAAGACTCATTTCCCCAACCGATAAAAATTCAAACACAACAATGAATGCAATAAGATATTTTGCTTTAACCGGCAATAAGAAGTAGACATATATATATCTGTCAGGGAAATACATAGCGAATGCCACCATCACACCAAAGACAGCCCCTGAAGCGCCTATTGTAAACGCAAACGAATTGGCGAGCATAGGGCTCAATAAAACCTGACATAAACCGGCAACAATGCCGCTGAAGAGGTAGAAGAATAAAAATTTCCTCGATCCCATCATATTTTCTATTTCCATACCGAACATCCACAACATGAACATATTAAAAAGAATATGGAAGAAATCGCCGTGCATGAACTGGTATGTAATTAATTGCCATATCTGGAAATTAAAAGGTTGCCCTGCCTGGTCAATTCCCATAATCGGGTTCAATGCAAAATAACGGTTAAACACATACCAGCCGGGGAGTCCGCCGAATACAAGATTTTCAAAAATAACTTGCAGGAAAAATACAATTCCATTTATAATTAGAATATATTTAATCACCGGTGGGAAAAAACTAAACCCGCCAAAACCGGAAGGGCGATAATAATCTCTATTGTCGTAACCCATTGAACTACCTTTAATAGTTTTACTTTTTTAAATTTATTAAAACATTAGATACACATACAAGCCGATTTGTTCTAATCTTTTTATTTTTTATCCGACAACGCTTCAACACCAGGCAGTACTTTCCCTTCCAGAAATTCCAAAGAGGCTCCTCCGCCAGTTGACACATGTGAAACTTTATCGCTTAATCCCGCTTTTTTAATTGCCGCAGCAGAATCTCCGCCGCCTATAACTGTAACTGCGCCGTTACCGGTTGCTTCGGCTAAAGCATCGGCAATTGCGAATGTGCCTTTTGCAAAATTGGGAAATTCAAAAACTCCCATCGGCCCGTTCCACACAATTGTTTTACTCTGAATGATTTGATTGGTAAATTCATCAATTGATAATTGGCCTATATCCAAGCCCATTTTATCAGGAGGCAATTCATTTACACCCACCACAGATGAGGGAGAATCGTTATCAAATTCAGCCGCTACAACAATATCTTTTGGTAATAAAAAACTAATATTAGTATTCTTAACTTTTTCAAGTATGTTTTTTGCCAGCTCAACTTTATCTTCTTCTATAATTGATTTGCCTATCTCATACCCCATCGCTTTAATAAATGTAAAAGCCATTCCGCCGCCTATTATTAATGCGTCCACTTTCGGCAGTAAATTTTCGATTACATCAATTTTCCCTGATATCTTTGCTCCTCCCAATATTGCGGTAAATGGTTTTTTAGGATTGCTCAATGCACTCCCTAAATACTCCAATTCCTTCTGCATTAAGTACCCTGCAGCACAGGTATCCAAAAATTTTGTAACCCCTTCGGTTGAAGCGTGTGCACGGTGTGCGGCGCCGAAGGCATCATTTATATATACATCGCCAAGCATGGCAAGTTGTTTGGCAAACTCAGGATTGTTTTTTGTTTCCCCTTCATGGAATCTTAAATTCTCAAGAAGGAGTACTTCCCCCGGCTTAAGACCGTTTGCAATAGCCGTTACATCTTCACCTATACAATCGGAGGCAAACTTAACATCCATATCTAGCAGGTCCCCCAATCTTACTGCCACAGGTTTCAAACTAAATTTTGGATTGGGTTGTCCTTTTGGTCGGCCAAGATGACTCATTAAAATTAACTTGCCACCTTCTTTAATAATTTTTTTTATAGTAGGTAACGCCGCCGTTATTCGGATATCATCGGTGATTTGTAATTCTTCAGTTAAAGGAACATTAAAATCAACACGTACTAAAACTTTTTTATTCTTGAAATCGACATCCTCTATAAAAAGCTTTTTCATTATTTCCTCCAGACACAAACTAAATGATATAAAAAAGACGCACTTCCCAGAGTGCGGGTAATGCGTCTTCAAAAAAAATTAAATAATTTCTTAAGCAATTTTAATTATAAGATCTACAACTCTGCATGAATAACCCCATTCGTTATCGTACCAACCGATAACTTTAACCTGTTTTCCCTGTACCATGGTTAAAAGTGAATCAAATATAACAGAGTTAGAATTACCAATAATATCAGCCGACACCAAGGGCTCGTCTGTATATTCCATAATTCCTTTCATCGGACCATCCGCAGCTGTTTTCATAGCAGCATTAATTTCTTCAATCGTTGCTTCTTTTTTCAAGATGGCAACTAAGTCGGTTATTGAACCATCCGGTGTTGGAACACGAAGTGCGAATCCATCCATCTTTCCGTTCAATTCCGGGATAACTTTACCAACTGCTTTTGCCGCGCCTGTAGTAGTAGGGATAATTGAAACAGCAGCAGAACGTGCTCTTCTCAAATCGCTGTGCGGCAGATCTAAAATTCTCTGATCATTTGTATACGAATGAATGGTAGTCATTAATCCTTTTTCCAATCCGAATGAATCGTTCAATACTTTCACCATAGGCGCCAAACAGTTAGTTGTACACGACGCATTGGAAATAACTTTTTCATTCCCTTTAAGAATTTCATCATTAACGCCGAGTACAACTGTCGCGTCAACGTCCCCTTTGGCCGGAACAGTAAGTATTACCTTTTTAGCCCCTGCAGTGATGTGTTTTTCACAATCGGCTTGTTTACGGAAAACACCGGTAGCCTCTACAATAATTTCAGCCCCCAATTGGCCCCATTTCAAATTTGCAGGATCTTTTTCTGCAGTAACTTTGATTTTCTTCCCGTTAACAACAAGATATTCACCATCAGAGGTAACATCCCCTTTAAATTTACCATGAACCGAATCATATTTTAATAAATGAGCAAGTGTGGCCGCATCTGTTAAATCGTTGATACCCACAAATTCTATATTCCCGAGGTCCAAACCTCTTCTAAAAACTAATCGGCCAATTCTGCCGAATCCGTTGATTCCGACTTTTACTGCCATAAATAACTCCTTTAATTACGTAAATTTGCAAAAACTTAAAGCTAAATATAGCTAATTGACTTAGAAGATACAATTTAGATTAGTTATAAATAATAACAAATAAGAGATAACTATAAAATAATTTTGTTATTATATCCTTGGAAAAGAATTTAATTCTTGCTTTATTTATCAAATTTATTTATAAATATCATGCTCATCACAATTTTTTTGACAAACAATCAAAAGGGGTGAATATGCCTTCACTTTCGGAATTACTTTTGTATGTACCAATTTTTGCAGACTTGCCTGAAGAGACAGTAGAAAAGATATCGCAAATAGGAAGTAGAAAAGTCTACACAAAAGATTCCGTCATTCTGATGGAAGAAGAAGCAGGTACGGCGCTATTTGTAATTATTGACGGAAAAGTTAAAGTCTCCAGAACAAGCAACGATGGAAGAGAAGTTATCCTGAGTATTCTGAATGAATCTGATTTCTTTGGTGAAATGGCTATTTTGGACGGCTTAACGAGATCGGCCACCGTAACGGCACTCGAAGATGCAGAACTTTTCATCGTTCAACGCTCCGACTTTCTTGATCTATTGAAAGCTCATCCTGAAATATCTATTGCACTATTATACGAATTGACACAAAGACTTCGTGCAGCCGATATGAAGATCAAATCGTTATCACTCAAAGATGCTGAAGGCAAAGTGGCAACTGTGATTCTTCAAATTGCAGACGACATTGGTAAAATCAAACAGGGTATCGTTGAAATAGATAAATTACCTTTACAGCAGGACCTTGCAAACATGGCAGGCACATCACGCGAAACCATTTCAAGAACACTTCATTCTTTTGCGAAGAAAGGTCTTGTGGAATTGGAAGGTTCGAAATTGAGAATTCTTAATTACGAAAAATTTAAAGAAACATTCATTTAACGATGCCCGATTGTAAAATTGATTTACATACTCACACCAATCATTCCGATGGTGCACTCACCCCTACACAACTAGTGCAAAAAGCACATAGTATCGGATTGCAATTAATAAGTATAACCGATCACGACAGCATTAACGGTTTAGAAGAAGCTATAAGCTGCGGGTACGATTTAGGAGTTGAGGTAATTCCAGGCGTTGAGATAAGCACCGATATTGATAACAAAGAGATGCATATTCTCGGATATTTTTTCGATATCCACAATGAAGAGCTCCATAAGTATCTCAAATTTTTTAGAGATGAAAGATTTCACCGCGCTAAAAGAATTGTGCATAAGCTGCGTAATTTCGGTTTAGAAATTACTATTGACGACATTGTGGAGTTGGCAAAAAATTCCGCTATTGGCAGGCCCCATATTGCGTCAACTCTTGTGAAATTAGGATTAGTCGGGAATTACTACGAAGCATTTGAAAAATATCTTCGTGATAACGGTCCGGCATATGAAAGAAAAATACATGTATCCCCCCAAAGCGCACTTAAACTGCTTAACGATGCAGGGGGCTTATCCTTTATCGCTCACCCGGGGAATGTTGATGAGTCGATTTTAATGCATTTTATAAAAGCCGGAATTGACGGAATTGAAGTTGTGCACCCGTCTCACAATCAATTTCAAGTAAAATTTTACCGGGGAATAGTTAATCAATATTGCCTTCTCGAAAGCGGTGGTTCCGATTACCATGGCGGTGTTAAAGGAGATGACCAAAATCTTGGGAAATATTGCGTTCAACATTCAACAGTGGATGCAATGAGACAGATGTTATTAAAAAATAATTTAAACTAATCTTTCATAATATGAATTAACTTCTACAATTCTCTAAATTACATATCTCAAGTCAACTAAAATAATTGTAATAATGATTCTAAAAGAAATACTACGAAAAAAATATTTCGCCGGATTAGTAATTGCGATTGCCGGAATAACAATATTTAGTTTCTCAATTAAAATATCTTTCTTCGGTGATGAGATTGCATTCATAAAACGTAACCGGGTAACATCGGTAACGGAAGCATTTAATTTATTCAATAAAAAAGATTATGACGGGGAATATTACCGTCCTATTGTTAATTTTACTTCCGGCATTATTACTTCAATATTCGAATATAATGCTCCTCTTTATAGGATTTTTAACTTAATACTCCATACGGTTAATGCCATCCTATTGTATTTTCTTGCACTAATGGTTTTACGGAACAGCGATAAAAAAGAAATTATTGCATTGATGTCGGGATTATTTTTCGTTGTGTTTCCTCTTCACGATCTTGCCGTAATTTGGCACACAGATTTAACCGATAGGCTGATGTTCACATTTTTTACTACTAGTTTGATTTTCTTCATTAAGGAATTCAAACCGACTTTTCTATCATTGCTATTTTTTATGCTCAGTTTATTATCGAAAGAAATGGCGTTTAGTCTTCCATTAATTATATGGTCTTCCAGCGTTTTATTAAACAATGATAAAGTAAAGGATGGTTTCATTAAATCACTCCCATATTTTTTGATCAGTTTAATAATTGTTTTGACCCGGATAATTATTTTTAATAATAATATATTCTCGGAAACTACGCTTCATTCTGGTTACGGGTTGGTGAGTATTTTAAGAAACTATGTTATGTTCATCGGTTTACTACTCTTCCCTTTTTTCAATTACACAATTCAAACATTTGTAAAAAACAATATTCTCCTGATAACAATCCCAGCCATTGTTTTTGCGGGCATTATAATTAGCTATCTTTACAAAAATTATAAGGCCGACAAGATTTTTATTTTTTTAATTATCTTTATTATAATAACGATTTTACCGGCAAGTCGTCTATTGATGAAGTGGTATTTATATTTACCTTCGGCAGGCTTTACCATTGCAATTAATTATTTGCTTTTCAACGCATCTGCCCAATTGAGGATTCGTTCGGCCGCTGCATGTTTAATTCTAATAACCTATTCATTGAGCCTGGTTGTAACTCAAAGTAATTGGATTTCCGTAACAAGCAGAGCGGATCAAATCCTAACCGATTTTGTTGATGAGAATTACGATTTTATTAAAAGTAAAAATGATGTAATTATTTTAACGATTCCAGGGAAGGTGAATAACTACCCGGTTCTTCAACTCAACTTCGAGGAACATTTGCGACACTACTTAGGAATGAATAAGAAAATTGAAGTATTGTCCCGCAGCAGCGTAACTAATTTCAATGATGAGATATCAATGACCAAATCGGATTCATTTATTTTTTTAATACAAACAAAGGATAACTATTTTACCTTATTTGGATATGAAAAAAACATTAAATTTATTGATTCGGATTTTGAAAATGGTCTATTGAAAAGAATACGTATTGAAAAAGTATTTAATCCTAATGATGCGGTTTTTTATTTTACTAACGGAAAATTTAAGAGGGCAATGCAATGATAAAACAAAAAATGTTAGTCTTCATGTTAGTATTCACAAGTGCTTTTTATGCCCAGAAAATCGGGACTTGGAACAATCATACCGACATGAAGAATATAATTGAATCGGCTGTAGCAGCAAACATAATATGGGCTGTTACTAACGGTGGAGCTTTTAATTTCAATATAGATAATGATGGTTACAATACATTTACAAAAAGCGACGGGCTTAGCAGTCACGTTCTCACATCTATAGCCATAGACGGCGAAGGTAAAATCTGGTTCGGTACGCAGGAAGGAATTATAAATGTATTCAATCCTTCAACAAACAGTATCAAGAAAATTCTTGATATATACAATACGGATAAAACTCAAAAAAGAATTAACGACCTTTATATCAGCGGCGATACTGTATTTGCCTCTACAAGCTTCGGTTTATCATTGATCAATTCTAATGCATATACATTCTATGAAACTATAGTTAAATTCGGCGACTTCCCTGCCGAAACACAAGTTAACGGATCATATAAAGATAATTTGTTATACGTCTGCACGGGGAAAGGAGTCGCGATTCAAAAATCCGGTGCGCAAAATCTTTCTGCCCCCGAATCATGGAATTCTTATACCGTTACCGCGAACTCAGTACACAAGCTACTAAATTGGAATAACGAACTTATTCTTGCTACCGATACAGGTGTTTTGATTTTCGACGGTACCACATGGAATCCTTTTATTTATCATAATACAGATATCAAAGACCTTGTTCCCGCCGGAGAATCTTTGTTCGTACTTACAAAACACCAGCTTTATTCTTTCGAAAACTCTAATTCAACACTTATATATGAAGATTACCAGACGGATTTTTCCGACTTAATTATGTTAAATGATGATTACTACATCTCAACAAATAAAGGAATTTTTAATATTAACACCGGGAACATAGCGACGATATTTCCCGACAGCCCGGAATCAAATTCAATGCAAAGTATTGCTGTGGATAACGATGGTATCGTTTGGATAGGCAGCGGTCGTGATGAGTTTGGTGTAGGTGTTTTTGAATTCAACGGCACAAAATGGATTAACCATAGCATGTCTAACCAACCGGAATTTGTCTCTAATTCATTTCACACTGTTTATGCCTCCTCGGACGGAACAAAGTACTTTGCCAATTGGGGGCAAGGTTTCACTCGTTTGAGTAATGGGATATTCGAAACATTCAATGCCGCCAATACGGATATGATGGGCATACCTGATGATCCCAACTTTCTTGTAATCCGCAATATTGTTAGTGACTCTAAAAACAATACATGGCTTCTTAATTATAATTCCATTAACCGAAAACCATTGAGTGTTCTAACTCCGGATAATCAATGGTATCATTTTAGTTTTGATAATCCTTCAATAACTGAAAACACAATTGTCGAATGTATTGTTGTAGATCAATACGACACGAAATGGTTTGCTGTCACAGAAGGCAGAAGAGGACTTTACTACTTCAATGAAAACAATACACTAGAGAATACATCAGACGATGAAACAGGCTATATAAGCTCCGCTAATTTTGCAAGTGATATTATAACCGCACTGGCTATTGACAACAGGGGACAAATTTGGATTGGAACAAACAATGGATTAAATATTATTCAAGATCCGTCACGCCCTACATCAACTATCACTTTGTCATATGGTTTAAGACAACAGACCGTTAACGCAATCGTAGTTGATCCGTTAAACCGGAAATGGGTTGGCACTAACCAGGGATTGTTCCTTATGACACAGGACGGTATTCAGATAATGGAACATTATAATATTACAAATAGTCCCATCCCTTCTGATCTTATAAAAAGTTTGGCCATTAATAAAAACAGCGGAGTATTATACATAGGAACTGATTTCGGGTTAACGTCATTGGCTACCGAAGCAGTACAACCTTTGGAAAATTTCTCTGAATTATTCGTCTTCCCGAATCCTTTTATTATTGACGGAGTTGAATCGGTTCAACTTACAATTGACGGTTTGATTCGCAATTCGGAGGTGAAAATTTTATCCATCGCTGGTAACCTGGTTAAATCATTTTCAACTCCAGGGGGCAGAGTTGCTTCGTGGGACGGCAGAGATGAAAACGGGAAATTTGTACCCAGCGGTATTTATATTATTGTCGCTTATGATGAAGAAGCCAATAACGTAGCAAAGACCAAAGTTGCCGTTCTAAAAAAATGAAAGCGGCTTTTATTATTCCAATTTTGTGATTTTAAAATATGATAGATATATTAAATTTATCCGTACAATTCTCCGGCAATTATCTTTTTGATGACGTTAACTTTAAAATCAATAAAGGAGATAAAATTGCGCTAGTCGGCGCCAACGGAACCGGTAAGACCACATTGCTTAGAATAATTTCCGGAGGAGAGCAAGCCGAATCAGGTAAAGTCCAAAAACAAAAGAATATTAAAATAGGTTACCTCCCGCAGGAATTTGTTGATTTTCACGATAAGACTCTTTTTGACGAAGTAAAATCGGCATTAACCGAAACTATAGAGCTGGCTGAAAAGGAAAATGAAATAAATATCCAGCTTGGGAGAACCGAACTCACTGATGAGGAAAGAGATGATTTAGTACACCAACTTGGTGATCTTGAACACCGCAAAGAGGAAATTGATTTTTACAGCGCAGATGCCAAGATCAAAAAGATTTTAAAAGGATTAGGTTTTACCGAAATCGATTTTAACAGACTTACACAGGAGTTCTCCGGCGGTTGGCAAATGAGAATTGAACTCGCGAAAATTCTTCTCGGCAGCAACAACCTAATATTGCTTGATGAACCTACAAACCATTTAGATATCGATTCTTTACAATGGTTGATTGAATATCTTGAAAATTACAACGGCGCATTGTTGATTGTTTCGCACGACAGGTACTTTGTAAATAGAATTACAAATAAAACATTAGAGATTGCAGACAACAAGGTCACTCTTTTTAATTCAACATATAATGATTATCTCAAATTCAAAGACGAAAGGGACAACCAACTTCAGGCAATAGCAAAAAACCAGCAGAAGCGGATAAAAGAAATTGAGAAATTCATTGAAAGGTTCCGGTATAAAAATACAAAATCAAGACAAGTACAAAGCAGAATTAAAATGCTTGAGAAAATGGACCGGGTTGAATTCTTTGATAAAGAAAGTAAAATTGAAATTAAATTTCCGAATCCTCCCCGCGGGGGTGTTGTACCTATAGATTTGAAAGGTATCTCAAAATCATACGACGATAATCATGTTCTGCAAAATATCGATTTAACAATTGAACGAGGTGAAAAAATTGCATTCGTAGGCCCGAACGGCGCAGGTAAAACAACACTTGCAAAAACAATTGCAGGGCAGCTTCGCCCGAATAATGGGAATATAATTCTCGGGCACAATACTACAATTTCATATTATGCCCAGGAAGTGGCTGAAAGTCTTGACCTCGAAAAAGATATCCTGGATACGCTGATGGATATTTCGGATGAATATACTCCCGGCCAATTACGAAACCTACTTGGTTCTTTTTTATTTAGTAACGATGATATATTCAAAAAAGTAGGCGTACTTTCCGGCGGTGAAAAAAGCCGTGTTGCACTTGCTAAAATACTACTGATAAAAGCCAATCTAATTGTGCTTGATGAACCGACAAACCATCTCGATTATTCATCAAAACAAATTTTGCAAAACGCATTGATCAATTTTCCGGGGACACTAATAATTGTTTCTCACGATGTCGATTTCCTTCGCCCAATTGTGAATAAGATTTATGAAGTGCGAAATAAATCCATTAAATGTTTTTACGGAGGAATCGATTACTACCTTGAAAAGAGTAAAGAATTTGAACTCGAAGAAACGTTGTATTTGGAAAACCAGAATAAAACTCAAAATAATTCAAGGAAAGATCTTAAAAGAGTTGAAGCGGAAAAACGGCAAACACGCTATAAACTGACCAAACATATCGTAAAGCAGATTGATGAACATGAAAAAGCTATTGCTGAAATTGAATCTAAGATTGAACAGGTTGAATTGGAATTGACCAAAGAAAAAATATTCAGCAATCCTGCACTGGCTAAAGTGAAGAATATGGAATATGATCAACTGAAACAACAACTGGAAAATACTTATTCAGGCTGGACAAAGCTGAATGAAGAATTAGAAGAAATTGAAAAGTCTATTGAATAGATAAAACATTCATCCGGAATTCATTTTAATTGAGAGTTATTTTACTGCCCATACAATTGATGTGTAAAAAACAAGTTAATTACTTAATAATTTTTCAGATTTTCATTTCTCAATAAGTTTACTAAATTTTGTCGTAATTATTTTCTTATCTTTATACAATAAGATTGATAAAGGAGAAATATTATGCATATACCATTCTCTGATATTCCCGGTCATGACGATCTATTTTTAGATTATCTCTATAATTTTGAAAAGGTAGAAAGATTTTATAAAAATAATTTTAGAGATATTGAAAATTACCGGGATGTAATTGAAAAAGTAAACTCTGTTAATTCCGCGCCACGCTCTCAGACTGCCGAAATAATTAAGAAGCAGTATCATAAATATAAACCTTCCAAGCAAACTCAATACAATTTGGATTTGTTAGGTAAAAAAAATACTATTGCAATAGTAACCGGACAGCAATTGGGTATTTTCTGCGGACCATTATACACATTCTATAAAATCATCACTGCCGTAAAATTATGCAAGCACTTAAAGCAAAATTTTGATAGTTACCAATTTGTCCCCGTATTTTGGCTTGAAGGCGACGATCACGACCTGGATGAAATTCGTTCATTTAATTTGATAACCAATAATAATGATTTATTCAATATTAGCTACGAAGACGGACTTCCTCCCGAAGAAAACCGCGGACCTGTGGGTAATATTAAATTCGGTGAAAATCTTGATAAAGTATTTGAAATTCTCAACGAAACATTACGCGACACAGAATACAAACCCGGCATAATGAAATTGCTGAAGGAGCATTATAAGACCGGCGTTAATTTCAAAGAAGCATTCGCTAACCTTCTTTTTGACATTTTTGACGAACAAGGTTTGATCATTTTTGACCCCGGTGATGTGGAGATTAAGAAATTATTAATACCGGTTTTCAAAAAGGAAATCGAAGACTTTCACGACCACACAAGCATAGTAGTTGAACGAAGCGCCGAACTTGAAGAAACCTTCCATGCACAGGTTAAAGTAAAACCGATAAATATTTTCGTACTGGACGAAAACGAGCGCCTCCTGCTGGAACCGGTCGAAACAGAATTTCGATTCAAAGGTAAACGGAAAAAATTTAGCAAAGAAGAAATTTTGGAGATGCTGCAAATTTCCCCGGAGAGATTCAGTCCTAATGTATTGTTACGACCTATTTGCCAGGATTATCTGCTTCCAACTGCAGTCTATGTTGCAGGCCCTGGAGAAATTAGTTACTTTGCTCAAGTCGTACCGTTTTATAATTTTTATAATTTGAGCGAACCCATTATTTATCCCAGATCTTCTGTTACAATAGTTGAAAAAAATATCAAAGATATTATTGATAAATACGGCCTTACATATAAAGAGATATTCAAAGAATCCGACAACTTAGAAAATATAGTTATCAATAAACTGTCGGAGGTTAACCTGGAACTTATTTTTGAAAAATATTTAGACCAGATTACACCACCGATTAATGATCTGCGCGAGAAGATTGTAAAGATTGATCCGACGCTTGAAGATTCTGTCGATAAAACGATGCAGAGGATAGAACAAACCGTAAATCAACTTAAAGCGAGAGCTGAAAATGCAGAGAAGCGTAGATTCGAAGCTGCTATCCGCCAGATTGAGAAAACGAAATCAATTATATATCCTAATAATATTTTACAGGAACGTGAATTAAATTTCGTTTATTTTGTCAATAAGTATGGCCTAGAAATTATTAAGTGGATTATTAATGAAGTGACTATAAATAAATTCGAACACCAGATATTGGAATTATAATCAGCCGGCTATGGATTTGATTTGGTCCAAGAATTTCGGGTTGGATATTCCCACACATTCAAAATTAAGTACACTTCCGCCTTGCGGCAACAGCATTGACAGTATGCTGAATGCCATTGCAATCCGGTGATCGCCGAAGCTGTTGAATACATGTCTCGAATTTGAAATCTCCCCGTTAATTTTAAACCCGTCTTCAAATTCTTCAACATCCAAACCGAGTATTTGCATGTTGGAACATACCGATTTAATTCTATCGCTTTCTTTCACACGTAGTTCTTTCGCATTACGAACTTCGAAGCTTCCTTCTGCTATCAATCCCGCAATAGATAAAACAGGGATTTCGTCTATAATGTTGGGTATTAACTCCTTAGGAATATGCACATTTTTAAGTTGACTGCTTCTAATTATCAAATTGCCGAAAGATTCCCCCTGGTTCACTTTTACATTTTCGTAATCAATATGTGCGCCCATCATTTTAAGAACTTTTAATACACCGGATCTAGTTTCATTAAGGAGTACATCTTTAATTATTAATTCGGAATTTTTAAGGAGCAACCCAAGTACAATAAAAAATGATGCGGAAGATATATCACTTGGCACAAACAATTCAAAAGGAGAAGGATAATTGTTTTTAGAAACGGATATTTTTCTTATTCCACTTTCTTCAACCACACTTAAACCAAGCATATTCTCAGTATGATTACGCGATGTTTCATGTTCTATAACGGTAGTAATTCCTTCGAGATGCAGCCCGGCAAGTAAAACAGCGCTTTTTAACTGAGCACTAGCAACAGGGAGAAAAAACTCTATTGGAATAAGTTTATTAGACGGTTTAAAGTGAATCGGTAAAAAATTTCCTGCCTCGGCGCGAATATCGGCTCCCATCAAGCTTAAGGGCTGAATTATCCTTTTCATCGGTCTTCCGGATAATGATTCATCTCCGATGATAGTCGATTTAAAATCCTGCGCAGCAAGTATACCGCTGAGTAATCTGGCAGTTGTGCCCGAATTCCCGGCATCCAATTCAGATTCAGGCGCAGTAAATCCTTTATAGCCGCGCCCTTCAACCGTTACAACATTACCGTTTCTTGTTATACGGCAGCCCAGTTTTACAAAACAATTAATTGTGGATTGGATATCGGAGGCATTAAGACAATTGCTGATAATCGATTTACCTTTTGCAAGAGCAGCAAACATAACCGAGCGGTGAGAAATTGATTTATCACCTGGCAATTCCAATGTGCCCTTTACAGATTCAATATTTTGAAAATCTTTCGTCACTTGTCGCACCATTCATTGATTAAGCGCTCAATATCCTGTTCCGGAAGTTCACTCTTTTCATACATTCCTTTAATCATTCTTTGACGCTGTGCTTCGTAAAGAGTAACCGCCGCCGCAACAGAAACGTTAAGACTTTGTATCATCCCGCGCATTGGGATGTAGAATACTTTATCGGCAAGCTCAGCCGCTTCTTTTGAAACGCCCCTATTTTCATTCCCAAATACAAAAGCTACCTTCTCAGTTAAATCCAATTCATACAAACTGAACGCGGCTTTATTTAGCAGGCTGGAATATATTTTAAATCCTTTTTCGCGGTATTTATCAAAGCATGATTTTGTATCGGAAAACTTTTCTTTATCTACCCACTTAACTGCGGATGAAGATGTGATTTTACTTAGCTTTGGGAATTCTTCTACTGTGTACAGCAATCCAACTTTGGGAACACCTACGGCATCACAACTTCTGAATATTGCGCTTACGTTATGCGGATCGTGAATATTCTCAAGAATCACACCAAGAGATTGCTGACGTGATTTAATGGCGCTTGCAATTTTGTTAAGTCTTTTGTCCGTACGGAAGGATCTCATCATCTGTGTTTATTAAAAACTAGTTTGTAAATAATTTTGTTCTCTTCCCTCCTAGCTTTATCAACAAGAATTTTTAAAGTATCAGGGAGATGTAAATAGAATTTAACTAACTCAAGGGATTTATCAATAACTTCATCCTCGTTATGAGCCCAACATTCGCAGCCTTTAATAGAAGGAACTTCAGCCGTATAGCCGTCGTCTGTATTGGTAATAACCAAATCAATAACCACTAATAGGCACCTGATTCCGTTTTTTCGCCGGTAACAATCTTAACGCTTGCGCTTGCGCCTATTCTATCTGCCCCGCTTTTTATCATTGCTTCGGCATCTTCCAAGGTTCTTATTCCACCCGACGCTTTAACTCCCACTGCACTTCCTACAACATACCTCATAAGAGCAATATCTCCTGCTGTAGCCCCCCCTTTGCTGAAACCGGTAGACGTCTTAACAAAATCTGCTTTGGCTTCTTTAGCTATTAAGCAGGCTTTAACTTTTTCATTATCGTTTAAAAGAGCTGTTTCTAAAATTACTTTGCAAACAGCGCCTCTTCTTTTAGCAGCAAGAACAACCTGATTAATATCATTAAAGACATAATTATATTCACCGCTTTTAAGCATCCCTATATTCATCACCATATCGAGTTCCTTCGCTCCGTTCAGAAGGGCCTCTTCCGCTTCGGCTCTTTTTGTCTGTGTTGTTGAAGCTCCCAATGGGAATCCGATAACAGTGCAGACTTTTACTTTTGTGCCGTTCAGTAATTCCTTACATAATGAGACATGACATGAATTAACACAAACAGAAGCAAACTCGTATTGTTTGGCTTCACTGCACAACTTCACAATTTCGTCTTTAGTCACTTCCGGTTTGAGGAGTGTGTGATCAATCATCCTGGCAAGGCTTTTATCCGGGAGGTTTTCACCAATACCCAATCCGGCTGCAATTCTATCGGCGCCATTATTGATTATATTTTTTACGGCTTCGGGTTGGTCAACTATATTCCTTTCCCATCCCGCACAAGTTTCTCCAACTTTGTAAAAATCGTGGAGAGATTTCTCAATAAATACTTGAGATACGATTTTGTCAATTAGTGATGATTTCATAGTTGTAAATATATTAACTAAATTATTACTAAGCATCTTCAATTTTTAAATACGCTTCATACGTATTCTGAAGGAGCATGGCAATTGTCATCATACCAACTCCGCCGGGAACAGGAGTGATATAAGATGATTTTGGCGCAACTTGCTCAAAATCAACATCCCCCACTATCTTATAACCTTTTTCTGAATTTTCATCATCAATTCTGTTTATCCCTACATCAATTACCACAACACCGTCTTTAACCATACCGGCAGTTATGTAATTCGGTTTCCCGATAGCAGCCACTAAAATATCAGCCTGTTTTGTATATCTTGAAATATCTCCTGCTGCGGAGTGACATATAGTAACAATTGAATTGGCTCCTTCTTTTTTTTGAAGCATCATGTTGGCAATCGGTTTACCGACAATATTACTTCTTCCAACCACAACGAGATGTTTTCCTTTTGTTTCGATGTTGTACTTTTGAAGAAGAATCTTTATCCCGTATGGAGTACAAGGAAAAAATGTGTCTTTACCGATTACCAAATTACCTACACTTACGGGGTGGAAACCGTCAACGTCTTTCATCGGGTTAATTGCTTCAATCACCTTGTCTTCATCGATATGCTTAGGCAAAGGTAATTGTACAAGTATTCCGTGGTAATCGGGGTGATCATTGTATTTCCTTATAATTCCCAAAAGAATCTCTTCGGTAGTATCTGCTGGAAGCAGCTCAACTTTAGAAAGCATACCAAGTTTATTGCATGCTTTGTTTTTTGAGTTGATATAAACTTGCGAGGCAGGGTCTTCTCCTACTAAAATTGTAACCAACCCTGGGACTTTTTCCCCTGAATTAATTAGTTTATATATTTTTTCTTCAAGTTCTTTTTTAATTTCAGCGGAAATTTTCTTCCCATCAATCAATTCCATTTCAAAATCCGTATACTTATTTGAATGAATTATCTATTGTCCCGGTAGTACTTTTTTGGTGGTATTCTGAATCCGTTAATATTTTTTGACTTCATTTATAATACCGTCGTCCGAATTACCCGGTTGTTGAAATCTTGCCAACCTTTATAACGAAATTTTATAATAATAATTTATATCAATAATGAAAAACACCTTTCGCACCAGAGATACAAGCGCTTAAATTTGCATGGGGAACAAATTATTTCCTGAATATTTTTTTAATTCCCGCTATTGGTTTACCGTGCATCCGAACAAAACATTAGGCATTCTTGTTTTCATAGAGTGAAATTATGATTAATTATCCAACCCGTTGACGATCGAATTCCGGTAAAATAATTCTTTCGATTTCTTCAGTGTTGCCTGTATCGCTATTCACTTTTAAATATAATCCGCAAAGATGAACATCATCACTGGCAGTCTGGTATTTCTGAGGTGTTTGAAAAATAAATCGATTTATACCCGCTTCAGTTTTCATTCCAATTACAGAATCGTAAGGACCGGTCATACCGCAATCGGTAATAAACCCGGTTCCTTTCGGCAAAATTCTTTCGTCTGCGGTCTGCACATGTGTATGTGTTCCGATCAATGCGCTTATTTTTCCGTCAAGATAATTTACCAAAGCAATTTTTTCGGCAGTAGCCTCGGCATGGAAATCTATAACAATAACTTTTGTCTCCTGCTTTATTTTATTGATTACCCAATCGGCAGAGCGAAACGGGCAGTCAATTGGAGCCATGAAAGCCCTTCCCTGCAAACTTATAACTCCTACTTTCCCTTTTTTCGTTTCAGCTATGTAATAACCGTTTCCGTATGTTCCTTTTGGATAATTTAACGGACGAAGTGACCGAGGTTCTGCGCGGAGGTATTCTTGTGATTGATGCCTGTCCCATGTATGGTTTCCGCCGGTTATTACTTTTACGTTCATATTAAAAAGAGCTTTCCCTTCTTTCTCGGTGCATCCTTTTCCATCTGCTACGTTTTCGCCGTTAGCAATAATTATATCAGCTTTGTATTTGTTTTCCAAACTAGGCAGCCACATTTGAACCATATCCAACCCCGGCTTGCCTATTATATCCCCGATAAATAGAATATTTATACTCATTGTACTCCTTAATTGGAAATCCAATATATTGAAATTTAACCCAATAATAAACCTTGAACCATATTCGAAAATAAAAAAAACAAAAAAATGCAATGTCTCGAAAATCTTTATGATCAAAAAAAAAATTGCTTAAATTTGATCATCAATTAAATCATCCCGGATAATGAAGAATATTGAACTGAACGACATAACAATTAATGACGCCGAATATTGTGTTTTCGATTTCGAAACTACAGGAACGTCTCCCAAAGTCAGCCGAGTAATTGAGATTGGAATAGTCCGTGTAAAGAAAATGGAAGTTGTGGAAACTTACCAGAGCTTTATCAATCCGGGAATGAGAATACCAAGTTTCATCACACAGTTGACGGGAATTTCGGATGATGATGTTCGTGACGCTCCATTTTTTGATGAACTGATTGATGAAATTGTTGCATTTTTCGGTAACTCAATAATTGTAGCCCACAATATGCAGTTCGATTATTCATTTCTAAAAAATGAATTTCTAAGAGCCGATCAGGAACTGATTACAAACCCTACTCTTTGTACTTTACGTTTAGCCAGGAAATTGTACCCTGAATTGAAAAGCAAATCACTATCCAGTTTAACAAAGCATTTTAATCTGAGGCATAAAAATATTCACCGGGCATTGGGAGACTCAACTGTAACATCCAAACTGCTGATAAGAATGCTGAAGGAATTGAAAGAAGATCATCATGTTGAAAACGTGAGGGACTTGTTAAGGATACAATCAATTCCTCAAGCAAAACCGAATTTTAGAATTATCAAAAAAAAATTGGCAGACGATTTGACGGGTATCCCGGAAAGTCCGGGAGTATATTTTTTCAAAGATGCTAAAGATAATATCGTATATATAGGCAAAGCAAAATGTCTTATAAAACGAGTGAAGAATTATTTCGCAGCTACTGCCCCGAAGAAAAGTAAAAAGATAGTACAAAAAGCCTCCAGGCTTGAACATCATATAACCAATTCGGAATTAACGGCGCTGCTTGCAGAAGCTGAGTTAATAAAAATCCACAATCCCCAGTTCAACTCGCAATTGAAAAAATATCCTTCCCAATTTTTTATTAAAGTTGGAATTAAAGAACAATTCCCTCTCATTGAACTCTCAACCAATTTTGATTTTGACGGGAATGATTATTTCGGGCCTTATAACAGCAGGGATACGGTAAATACACTAATCGATATTATCAATAAAACATTTCAGCTTCGTGAATGCAAAGAAAAAGATTTTAAAAGAAAAAGGAAATGCTACCTTGCAGATATTCAAAGATGCATTGCTCCATGCATCAATCAAAATTTGATAAATGAATATAACGAAGAATTAGGAAAGGTTTACGAGTTTCTTTCCGGGCATAATCAATATGCATTAGACAGGCTATTGAGCAGGATGAAGCAATTTGCCGAAAAGAAAAAATACGAAGAGGCTGCTGAAATAAGAGATACAGTAAACTCAATATTAAATTCACTTAATCGTTTATCTATTCTTGCCGAACCAATTAATAATGCCAATGTGATGATAGAAATCAATCAATATAATAACAAAGATTATTTGTTACTCCTCGAAGGAAAGGTAATCATAAAAAATAATCTTTTGGATAAAACCGATCAGTTTGAGGAGGCTTTGGAAAACTATTTTGCCGGTACAATAAGCCTATACAGGGAAACCAATAAAAAAGACCTTGAACATATTAAAATCGCACTAAGTTGGCTCATTAAAAATCGGGGTTGTGTGAAATTTCATTACCTCAAAAATTATGAGTCGAAAGAGGAACTTGCATACCACCTTGATTTGCCGAAAAAAACAAATTATAAAACAATTATAAGCAAGTAGATTAAAAGCACCCCGATAATAACAGAAAATCCTAACGAAGTATATTTTCTAAGTTCTTTTGAACCCAATGTGAATGCAATACCCGCTTTTACAATTGAGTTGGCTGTAAATGCAATCAATATAGAAATAGCCGCAACATTAACGGTGATTGTTTTCCCAAGTAAATCGGTTATTGTTAATGCGATAGCATCTAAATCGGCAAATCCGGCAAAGATACTTGTAATATAAACACCCCTGTTGCCTAAATAATGTTCGGCTGCACTTGAAACAAATAAGATAACAGCAAATAAAAGTCCAAATTTTAACGCTATCATTATTCTGAAAGGATTGGAAATCTGTACCTCCTCCATTTTGGAAGTTCGAGAATTACGCCAAAGAAATAGACTCACAATTATACCGATGGCAGTAAAAATACATACAGGTATTAACAATGCACCTGCCAATTCTTTATTCAAAACAAATATTATTATGAGTATTCTTGGAAACATAATTGTTGATGCAAGAATAATTCCAGCAGCTAAATTTCTAACGTATTTATCCAAATGCTTGCTTTGATTAGTGAACGAAAGAGTTAATGCTGTACTGGACGCAAGACCACCTAAGATCGATAATATTTGAATACCCCTTTTTGCACCGATCATTTTAAAGAGTACATAACCTACAAAACTTATACCTGCAATAAGAATTACCATATACCAAATTTTACGGGGATTTAATACATTAAAAGGACCGAATGCTTGATCGGGCAGCAACGGAAGAACAATTATTGTGAGCACAGCAAACTTAATTGTGGCAAAAATATCTTCCTGTTCAATTCTACCAGCAAAGGAACGGAACTCCGATTTCAAAGTAAGAAACGACACTACAATTACTGATACAGCCGCTGCCAGTAAAATCAAATTCCAATAGACCAACGATCCTAAAATAAAAACCAAAAGAAGAGTAATTTCATTTGTTCCTCCCATTCCCCCTTTCTTTGCAGAGAAATAATAAGAAACACTCACCAGTAGGCCGAATGCAAAAAACACTGCTATATAAACCGCAATAGTTCCGAACGATGACAATAAAGCTGCAAAAAAACCAAGTAAAGAAATTAAAGGGAATGTTCTTATTCCGGCGAAATATCCTTCCCCCGATTTTTTCTTTCTCTCTCTTTCAACACCAATCAACAAACCGATTAATAAAGCGATCGCTATTCTCTGCCACAATACGGGTAAAGTATTATTTACTTCCGTTGTTATTTGTAATAAAATTCCCATTATATACTTCTATCAATTATTAAATAAAAAGTCCCGCCGATGATATTGTATTGTTCATCGAATAACGGGACTAATAATTTATAAATATTTTGATTATAGTCAACCTTACAATTTCTTAACAGCCAAATACCAATCACTCGATTCTTCCAGAAGAGCAGTAGTTCTGTTAACTAACTGGTGAGGATCGGTTAAATAGCCTTCAAGCAATAAAGATGTTTCATATAATTGCTGCACAACTTTTTCGATATAAGGATCTTTCGCATCATTCTTATATACTTTAAGCAAGTTGCGCACCAATCTGTGATCTTTGTTTATTTCCATTATCTTTTTAGGAATAGATGAATCCTTAGAAACAATCTGCATTATTTTCTGCATCGATGAAGACATTGTATTATCCGGGTTAACAAGGCAAGCCGGACTGTCTTTTAATCTTTTCGACTCTTTCACTTCCGTTATCTTATCCCCCAAAATATTTTTAATAGAAGCTAAAAGACTGCTGAAATGTTTCGAATCGTCTTTGGTGAGAGGTTCGGCTTCTGTTTTCCCTTTTTCCTCACTTTCAAATTTGTCCAATTTACCTATATCAACTTGATCGACAGATTTTAAATCGAAGTCTTTATAATTCCGGAGAGAATCCATAACAAACTCGTCAACGGGATCATACAAATAGAATACTTCAAGACCTTTATTCTTGAATATCTCCAAATGCGGATCGAGTTTGATTGCCTCACGGCTTGGACCGAAAGCATAAAAGATTTCCTTTTGATCCTTTTTCATTCTGCTTACATATTCTTCCAACGATGACAATTCGCCTGCATCAGAATGTACTGATGAATTAAAACGGAGCAGGTTTGAGAATTTTTCCCGGTTGGTATAATCATGATATCCCATTTTAAAGATTTTGGAATGCTCTTTCCAAAATTCCTCATATTCTTTTGATTTATCTTTAGCCATTTTCGCTAGTGCGGATAATACCTGTGAAGTAACACTGCTGGAAATTTTTGAAAAGATCACATTCTCCTGTAACGTTTCACGGGAAATATTAAGAGGGATGTCTTCACTATCAACAACACCTTTTACGAAACTAAGATATTCCGGTAGAAGGTCTTTATTTTTATGCTGAATCATCACACGGCGCACGTATAAGTCCAAACCGTAATCCTCTCTCGAATATCCGAATAAATCGTATTGCTTTTTGGGTATGAAGAGAAGACTATTAAATTGTATAGGCGCATCTACCGATGTATGAATTACCTCCAAAGGTTCCTGTGTGTCATATGTAAGGAATTTATAGAACTCATCATACTGTTCTTTTTTTATAGATGATTTCGGCTCACGCCATAATGCCGAAATCGTGTTTACCCTGCTGCCGTCAACTTTAATATCGAATGAGATAAAATTGGAATGCTTTTTAATAATATGTTCCAACTTGTCCTTGTCGGCAAATTCTTTCGACTTATCGTTCAAATGGATTTCAATCTGTGTCCCTCTTTTTAGATTTTCATCAATCTCTTTAATAGTATAACTTCCCAGGCCGTCGGAAATCCATTCTATTGGTTTAGCTCCTTTGGCGAAAGATTTTGTTTTCAAAACAACTTCCTTAGCCACCATAAAAACAGAGTAAAAACCAACGCCGAATTTCCCGATTATATTGCTTGCCTCTTCTTTGTTCTCACCCAACTTTTTAAGAAATTCAGCCGTCCCCGATTTTGCAATGGTTCCGATATTTTCAATTAATTCATTCTTGGTCATTCCAACGCCGGAATCAGAAACGGTAATAATTTTTTTATCTTTATCGAAAGTAATATTTATTTCAAGCGGTAAATCCTTGTCTTCATATTCAGTCCCTTTATTAGATTCAAACCGCAATTTATCTAATGCATCGGAAGAGTTTGAAATCAACTCGCGCAAGAATATCTCGCGATTTGTATAAAGTGAGTGGACAAGGATATTCAATAACTGTTTTATTTCCGCTTTAAACTCGAACTGTTTTTTCTCATCATGTTTGTCTGTCATTAGAGCCTCCTTTGAATTTTTCACAAACAATTATTGAACAATTTTTCATTGCAAAAATAAATTGATTTTTCAAATTTTTCACCTTGTTATTAGAAAATAATGTTGGTCTGAATTGAAAAGCATAAACTAAGGGGGGACCGCAGATACGTTTAAGTAACAAATTTTTCAATAACAAATCTTACCACAATTATTACTATTACAATTAAACCAGCGTAAAGTAGCATGGCTTTCTGCGAGTCGTGTGCAAAAGTTAAAATCGATTTATATCCCCTCCACCCGCATTTCTTGCATCTATAATTACGGAAAAATGTAAATCGTTTTACCATTTGCTCTTTGAAATTCCGCGGACGCGATTTTTGCAAAGAACCGTTAGTCTTGCAATCGGGGCACTTGGTAAACACGGGATTGCTGTACACAATAATTTTCCAATCTCTCATAAAGAAAATAAGATTTTTATGATTATGATTATTAATAATACGGAAAATAATCTCTTAATTACAAGCGGATTATTTATAAAAACCAATTTAACTCCGTACTTGGAACCCCAAAGTGCCCCAAACCCAAGAGGTAAGCCGGTCAATAAATTTATATAACCAAATTGATAATTATAATAATCCATACCGGAGTTAATAAATGCATACGATAAAGATGAAAATATCATTGTGAGTGCTACAACTAATGTGGATGATCCTATGGCGCTTTTAATTTTTATGCCGAACAAATAAACCATTATCGGAACAAATAATATTCCTCCCCCTAATCCAGTAATAGTAGAGACAATTCCAACCAGCAATCCAAAAGGAATAAAAAAATATTCATTCAATTTTATCCTGCTATCAAGGTCGTTTTCTTTCCAGAACATTCTTATAGCAACGGCTAGCAGGATTGAACACAAAATTATCTTTAAAACCTCCGGGTCTATACTCACAACAAAATGAGGAACCAACAGAGCGGATATAATACTCCCCGCTGCCAGCAACAATGCCGGTCTTTTCTTCAAATTATCCGCTTTGTAATGATTTATAAAAGCTCCGGTAGATCCGAAACTACCCGCAAAAAGTGAAGTGGCAATAACTATATAGGGTAACTCCTCGGACGGAACATTAATCCCTGCCAATAAAATAAATAAAGCAGGAACGTAAATTACTCCCCCACCTATTCCAAATAATCCCGTGGCAATTCCGGTAAAATAGCCTATAATAATTGATAGAAAAACAATTAATATTTCACTCACATGAACCCAGGAAATGTTTGTATGAACAATCTCCTTTCAGAATTTCCAGAGCCGCGGCATATTGTTTGTCATATTTGAGTAATTCAATAATCCGACCGGTTCGCCCATCTGTTCTGGCTTTTAATTCCACTTTTATCTCGGTAATAATTTCATCCTTATATTTATACAATTCGTCGTTCTTAATTTTATTAAACTTGCTTTCCAGATCGGTTATCTCATTTTGGAATTTGATATTATAATTATTTTCTTCTGCCACTTTGCGCAATTGTTTTAACAATTTTTCTGATTTGAAATTAAATTGGAAACCCTGGTCTTCCAGGTATTTCATAAATAGTTCGAATAATTCAGCAGATTCTTTTTTATCCCCGTTCTTGAAAGATTTGTTATAGTAGTTTGTTGCAAATCTGAAAAACATTCCTTGCGCAAGAAGTTGTTGAATAAACTTGGATTCTGAATCTGGGCTTATTACCGTATCCGGTAATATTCCTCCTGCAGAATAAACTCTCCTGTTTTTGTCTGTTTTATATAACTTCTTCTCGAAAGTCATTACTTTGTCAAAAACTTTATTTTTATCAGAGTAATTAATTTTTTGAATACACCTCCCGCTGGGTGTAAAATATCTTCCGGTAGTGATTTTAAGAGAAGTATTAAACGATAAAGGGATTACAGTTTGTACCAATCCTTTACCGAAAGAGTGAGTTCCTAAAATAACGCCTCTATCGTGATCTTGGATTGCACCTGCAACGATTTCGGCAGCCGAAGCTGAGCCTTCGTCTACTAATACAATTAATTTAGTGTTGCCGGCTACAGGCTTTTCCTGCGAGTAGTGGTTTTTTCTCTGAGTACTATCACGCCCAACAACCGATACAACCAGTTCCCCTTTTTGTAAAAATTTCTCGCTTACATCAATTGCAGCTTCCAACAAGCCGCCGGGGTTCCCGCGCAAGTCTAAGACTATTGATTCGACTTCCCGCTGCTCACCCAAATCAAAAATAGCCTTCTTAATTTCTTCGCCTGCGGATCGTGAAAAACCACTTAGTTTTAAATAAGCATTGTTGCTTTCTTCCGGTACAAATCCGTAATAAGATATATTTTTAACTTCTATCTCTTCCCGCACCAATATAAAAATTAAATTTTCTTCTTCCCCGTCGCGCTCAATAAAAATAGTAACCTCGGAGCCCGGTTCTCCCTTCAAATAGATACTCAAATCTTCATAATTATCTTTGAAGACATCTACACTATCTATTCTAACAATAATATCACCTATTTGTATACCCTGCCTTTGGGCGGAATAACCTTCCAATAAATCAACAACAATAATTTTATCATTTTGTAAACCAACGGTAGCGCCGACACCGCCATACTTCCCCGTAGTTATGAGATCTATATCCCCCTGCTGGTTTTCACCGATGTAACCGGTATATGGGTCCAAAGAATTAAGCATTCCCTTAATTCCAGCAAGCATAAATTCTTCCGGATTTATATGATCGACATAATTTGTAACCACTTCTTTATAGACCCTTCCGAATATATCTATGCTTTTAGCGATCCTGAAATAAATATCGGAATCACTTGTAACAAATCCCGAAGCGAAAAAAGAAGAAACGAAAACTAAGAATAAAAAGAAACGTCTATGCATTATCCGTCTCCGGCGTTGTGTTTTGATATTTGGTTATTTCTTCTACAATGAATTGATGAATTTCTTCAATGGAGAGTGTACCGTCAATTCTCCTAAATCTCTTTTCAGTTTCCGAAAGTTGTATATACCCACTCCTAACCCTTTCATAGAATCCTGATTCGGATACTTCAATTCTGTCCAGATCCACAGCTTTCACTTTTGACTTTCTTCTCAATACCTCATCAATCGGGATGTCAATAAAAAAAGTGATGCCGGGAACCGCATCCTCAATAACGAATTTCTGTAATTGAATTACAAAATCTAGCGGGATTTCTCTCCCGAAACCCTGATAGGCAATCGATGAATCATGAAAACGGTCAGATATAACAAAATAACCGTTCTTTAAATACGGAATTATTTTTTCTCTAACAAGCTGAGCCCTGCTGGCTGAGAAGAGTATCAGTTCGGTTTCTAAAAACATTTCTGCATTATTTCGATCCAATAGAATATTACGCACCTTTTCCGATATTGAAGTTCCGCCGGGTTCGCGTATTAATAATATTTTTTTATTTTGGGCTGTTAAATAATCTTCAAGTAATTTTACTTGCGTAGATTTACCGCAAAAATCAAGACCTTCAAAAGTTATAAACATATTAGTATTGTTTTATTATATATTCTAATCGCTTTGGTTTATTATCAATAAATGTTGTTTGTTGCGGGATTTCAATTCTCGGTATAATGCTCCCCATTGTGTCGCGCAATGCATCCTGGTAGAAAACATATGCTTTGATATCACTTTCATTAAGCATGCCTAAAATATTAATCCCCCCTCTAAGCACAACGCTAATTTTATCGGGGAATAGCTGGAGTCTCCTGGTGCTTGGTAAACGCCTTGTTTCAACCGGCACATTATCGAATGTTTTGTCAACTATTTTTTGTACATCCAATTGAACAACGCATTCCGTTTCATCAAATTCCACATCGGAGATTTCTTTCAATTCCAATTGGGATGAAATCTTCCTGTCTATATTCACTAAATCTTTTTGCTTAGTTGTAACAAAATATATTTGTTCAACAAGACTTTTCGGCCCCCAAATATTAACGGAATCTTTAATAACCGTAATTTCGGAAACGAGACCATAACCGGGTTTAAATTCTAAGTTAATATCCGGTACAACTCTCACACGTTTAAAAATTTTTTTTTCGATATTGAATTCTATCTGCTCAGGTTCAATTTCAATAACCTGAATTGAAGAAGATAGCCAGTTATTATGATCGAGAAGGTTGCGAAGTGTTACGGCTTGTTTCCCCGTTTCGCCGGAGGTATTAATTAAAAATTCGGGATTCCTTGCAAAAGTCAATTGTGCCAGTTGCCAACCCTGCCCCTTTAAACTCAGAGAAACTTTATCTACCGACGTATTGGAAACCGCATGTTCATCCGAAATATTAATCATCCTAACCGGGAAATGCAAAGTAGCAAAGAATTCACCCGATAAGGAAATAAATACCCATAATATTATGGAGAATAAACTAATGGATACTATTGAAATAACTTTTCTTTTCATAAAACAAATATAAAAAAACTCCACGAATCGTGGAGTTTAATATTTAATTAATATCACATGAAAACTATCGAATAGATTTGAAATGTTCTAAAAGCTCTTGCCTGTTGGCTTTTGAAATATCTCTTCCTTTAATAGGAAAATTTTCTTGGGCACGGGCAAGTCTTCTTAATTGATGAACATTGAGAAGTTCCAATTCCTCTTTGGATGGAACTTCGGTGCTCATTTCCACCTCATTTTCTTTATCTTCATTCCATTCATCATCAATATTATCGCCGTTATCGGGCTCTTCCTTCTTATCTTCCGAGAATAAAGAAACAACCTCTTTAACTTCGGCAGGTTTCTTTGCTTCTTCTTTAGGCGATTCGGGCTTATTCAGTTTCTCAGACTTTACTTTAGCCGGATTGTTAAAAATAAGGTCGTCAATCTGATTATCCGGATGCGGTATAACATGAGTAGCGTAGAGTTCGCCAACTCTTTGAGCGGCGGCAGCGCCTGCATCAACTGCAGCTTTTACCGCGGCAGTTTCACCGACTATCTTGATGCACATTAGAGCGCCGGTGACTTTTTCTTTACTCACCAACTTAACATTGGCTGCCTTCAGCATTGCGTCGGCAGCTTCTATTGCACCAATCAATCCTTTGGTTTCAATTAAACCTAGAGCTAATTGCATATTATTTAATATTATTTTGTGCGTTTGGGAAGAATTATTTCTACATCAGAATGGGGACGTGGAATTACATGTACAGATACCAATTCTCCGACTCTTTGTGCAGCAGCGGCGCCTGCATCTGTCGCGGCTTTAACTGCTCCAACATCACCTCTAACCATAACAGTTACGTAACCACCGCCAATAACTTCTTTACCAAGTAATTCAACTTTTGCTGCTTTTACCATTGCATCGGCAGCTTCGATAGATCCTACCAAACCTTTGGTCTCTATCATTCCAAGTGCGTCAAGTGTCATAAATGTGCTCCCAATTTTGGATTAATATCTGTTCGAAAATAATTTATAAAGCTAAAAATGTCAATTTAAAAGTGCTGCTCCTTTTACTTCACAAAAATAGCACTTTTGTACATATAATGAAAATTTATTGATGCGAAGCTAGATAATCTTGTAAAATTACCGAAGCTGCATTTTTATCGACCAGCCCTTTGTCTCTTCTCTTCTTTTTTGAACTAACACTTTGTAAGATGTTCTGTTTTGCTATTTCAGATGAATACCTTTCGTCAACCAGCTCAATTGGCACCTTGATTCGTTTTTCAATTTCTTCTTTAAATTTTATCACCATTTTCGATACATTCGATTCCTCGCCGCTTTCTTTTAACGGATAGCCCAAGATTATTTGGGTGATATTGAACTCGTTAAACAATCCAAGGAAACTGTTCCAAAATTTGGCATTATTATCAATCGTTACAAGTGGATATGCAAACATTCGCAGGGGATCTGTAATTGCAATACCAATCCTCTTTTCACCAAAATCGATAGCTAAAATTCTTTCTTCTTTGTTTGATAATAACATTCTTAACCTGCCGTAGGAACATTATGCCGGAGCATCGAAACGCTCAACGGAGAAAATACCTTTTATTTTTTTTAGTCTCTCGATTACACGAGTTAGATGCTCCAAATCGTGCACTTGAATCGTTATAGTGCCACGGAACATCGAATCACTTGAAACAATATTAACCGACCGTATATTCGTATCCTTAAAGGTTGTTATACTATTGGAAATATCTTTAAGTACTCCGGGTGTATCATCTCCTCTGAGATTTATGCCTGCAAGAAAGACGGAATCTTTAGTTCTTGACCACTGTACTTGTATCAGGCGGTCCGGTGAATTTTTTGACATATTTATAAGATTTGTGCAATCCTTCCTATGAATTTTTATTCCCTCACCAACAGTGATATAACCAATTATTGGATCGCCAGGAATTGGATGACAACATTTGGCATAGCTGTGTGTTAAACCCTGCAGATCACCGTCAACAATAATTCCATCGGCAACATTACGTGCATGGGCCGCAAATTGATCGAACTCAATCTCGTTTGTTTCTTTTACTTCTTTTTCTATCGGGGGATTTAAGATTTTATCTACATCAATTTTTTCTTCGGCAATGCTGGCAAAGAAATGGCGCTGGTTTTCATACTTTAGTTTCTTAAGAAGTTTTAAGAGATCGTCACCCGAAAATGTCAATTTATATTTTTTTAATTTCTTCGCCCAAATCTCTTTACCGTCTTTTATTGCCTTCTCTTCTTCCTTGTTGATATACTTCCTAATATTCGATTTAGCTTTGTGGGTTTGCACAAACTTGAGCCAGCTGTTATTAGGATTTTGATTTTTTGACGTAATAATCTCAACCTGGTCGCCGCTGTGAAGAATCGTATCAAGGGGAACAATTTTACCGTTTACTTTTGCCCCGATACAATGATAACCGACACGGCTGTGAATATCGAAAGCGAAATCGACCGGTGTTGAGTTAACCGGTAATCTCCTCAACTCTCCATTGGGGGTGAAAACATAAATTTCATCCTGGTAAAGATTGAGTTTGAAGCTGGCAATTATTTCTTTAGTCGCTTCATCTTTAGAGGCGCTTTCAAAAATTTCTCTAACCCAGTTTACCCAGTCTTCCAACTCTCTATCTTTGTTTGTAAGATCTTCTTTATACTTCCAATGAGCTGCCACTCCCTTTTCGGCAATTTCGTGCATTTTACGCGTACGAATTTGAATTTCGACAAGCCTGCCTTCAGAATCGATAACCGTATTGTGAATGGATTGATAATTATTCTTTTTCGGAATCGAGATATAATCTTTGAATCTGTCAGGTATAGGTGTATATAATTGGTTTATAATACCAAGAACATAATAACATTCATTTGGGTCATTACTTTCAAGAATTATTCTTATAGCATGAAGATCGAATATATGTTCGAACGTAGTATTGAGTTTAACCATCTTTCTGTAGATGCTGTAAATATGTTTCGGTCTCCCTCCAATTTCATATTTCAGGCCGTGTTCGTCTAATTTACCAACTATACGTTTGCTGAATTTATTTATATATACTTCCCGTTCTTTTCTTTTATTCTTAATTTTTTTTGCAATACCGTCGTAAGCGTCTTTATTTAAATATTTAAATGCAAGATCTTCCAATTCCCATTTAACTCTTCCAAGACCGAACCGGTGTGCAAAGGGGGAATAAATTTCGAGTGTTTCTCTTGCAATACGCTGCTGTTTATTTGGATTTACATATTGAAGAGTACGCATGTTGTGAAGTCTATCGGCAAATTTTACAAGTATAACACGAACATCCTTAACCATCGATAAAAGAAGTTTCCTATAATTTTCGGCTTGAGATGTTTCATGCCCAAGAAATACACCGCTTATTTTTGTTACGCCGTCTACAATTTCCGCAACTTCTTTACCAAACTCTTTGGCAAGAAAATCGACACTAATGTCGGTATCTTCAACAACGTCGTGCAATAGTGCGCTTACAACTGAAATATCATCCAAATGGATTTCCCTTGCAACAATCAAAGCTACTTCATAGGGGTGATTGAAATATGGCTCGCCGGAAGCTCTGAAATCATTTTTATGAGATTCAAAACTAAACTGGAAACTCTTTTTTATCAATGCCTCATTAACCGAAGGGAGATTCTCCCGGCATATCTGCATAAGGTCTTCCAGCATTCTTTGATATTTCATTCCAAAGGCCATTTTACAAAGTTCTTCCATTCATAATCTAATTCGTAATGCATGTTAATTAAATAATTACACACATAAAAAGTTTTCATCCCAAATAAGGGAAAATAATTTCATGGAAAGCGAATTGAAGCAATCTTTAGAAAGTACCGAAAGTTCTATCGCCGGCATCTCCTAACCCTGGTAATATATATCCTTTTTCGTTCAATTGCCTATCCAATACCGCAGTGTAAATGGGTACGTCAGGGTGATCTTTCCCCATTTTTTTTACTCCTTCAGGAGCCGATATCACACACGCTAAAATACAATCCAGAGCTCCTCTATTTTTAAGATATTTAATAGCAGCAGAAGCACTGCCACCGGTTGCGAGCATCGGGTCTAAGACAATAACTTTTGAAATATCTAAATCTTTGGGAGTTTTGTAATAATAATCAATCGGTTCCAAAGTCTCTTCATCCCTTTGTAAACCTATGTGCCCCACTTTTGCTTCAGTTATGATTTCAAGAAACGAGCTTGCCATGCTTAAACCGGCGCGCAATACAGGCACTATAACAACGGGTTGTTTGAATTTATAACCTATCGTTTTCTCAAGCGGGCTTTCTACTTCGAATTCTTCCATTATAAAACTTCTGCTTATCTCTATTGCAAGAACGGATGTTATTCTTTTTAGTCCTAAACGGAATTGGTATTCATTTGTATTCCGATCGCGTAATATGGTAATCTCTTTTTTTATCAGCGGACAATCAATAACGTGTAAGTTTTTCATTTCATTCCCTTTTTAACTTTTCTCCCCAGTACAGATAACAAATTAATGAAAGGTGAATATGGGGGGGTATAATTAAAATTAACATCGGCCAATTTATGTGCTTCAATTTTGTTGTGAATAAAAGATGATATCATATCACCGAATCCAATTGCTTCTTTATGCCCTAAAAAAGATGCGCCCAAAATAAATCCTGATCTCAAATCATAGATGATTTTACCAAAAACCTTTCCGCTTTGCGGCATTACATGAACAAGATTACCAACCGTTTCAAAAACAGATTTTGTATTGAATCTGTTATCCACAGCTTCATTCAAACTGAGTCCGACGGCTACAAACACTTTATTGAAAATCTTAACTGCAACATTTTTAACAACCGGGCTGCTGAATTCATTACCTCCTGCCGCATTTGCGCCGGCTACATGCCCCTGTGAATAAGCAAAAGTAGCTATGGGCATATAATCGGGGCGGTTGGTAATTTTATTTATCAACTCAGTATTATCGCCTGCAGCAAAAATGTTGGGGTCTGAAGTTCTTTGACGTCTATCGGTTTTCAATCCGCCGTATTCTCCCGTATCCAAACGGGTACTGAATGCAAGATTGTTGTTCGGCTCTATGCCAATAGCAGTAAGAATAAGATCATAGTCTAAAATCCTTCCTTCCAGGTTGATACCTGAGATTTTGTTGCCGTCATATAAAAATTTTATATCACTGGTATCACCGTAAAATTCCACATTGTTCTCAAGTAATTCATTCAGAATCAGTTTTCTAACATCATCATCGTAACCCGGCATAGGGAGTTCCGATTTCTCCAGAAGAGTAACTTCCATACCAAGTTTTTTGAATGCCTCAGAAGCTTCAACACCTATATACCCGGCACCAACAATCAACACACGGCTGACTTTATTATTATCCAAATAATCTTTTATCAGCAGGTAATCGGCTACCGATTTCAGAGTGAAATGATTACTGCACAATTTATTAATGAAGGGAAATCTTTTGGCTGATGACCCGGTAGCCAATATGAGTTTATCGTAATCAAATTGATAATTAGTATTGTCGTTGATATTACGGACAATAATTTTTCTATTTCTTCTATCAATTTGCTCAACCAAGTGAGAAGTAAAAACTTCGACTCCTTTTTTTTGCCGGAAAGATTCGGCGTTAAAAAAAACGATATCACTGTAATTTTTAATTTCACCGCTTAAAACATAAGGGAGTTCGCATGTGCCGGTAGAAATAAATTTACCCGCTTCGAACATTATAACGCGGTTATCGGGGGCAACACGCTTTGCTTTAGCGGCTGCGGCAGGCCCGGCTGCATTACCCCCTACTACAATTATGTTTTGTCTTCCGAACAATTCTTTTCTTGTATTGTTTATTAAAATGATAAATAAAACAATAGCAAATATAAATAATTCTTAACGATTTTATTAAATGATTGTAAAGAGGAAAAATTTGGAATGAGTATCCAAAATTTATTTTTCCCTAAAAGATAAAGTCATCGGAACACCGTGAAATCCGAAATTTGCTCTAATAAGTTTTTCCAGGTACCTTTTGTAGCTTTCAGGGATATGTTTATATTCATTTGCAAAAAACATAAAAATCGGGTAATAATCTCCAACCTGGGTAATGTACTTAATTTTAACTTCTTTACCGGAAGCAGACGCCGGCGGTGGTGTTTTCATAATTTCAGGAAGAAGAATATCGTTAAGTTCTTTTGTAGGAATTCTTTTCTTCCTTTCAGAATTTACCTTTTGTGCGAGATCAATAAGTTTGAAAATTCTTTGTTTTGTTAGCGCAGATATAAAAATAACCGGTGCATAATTAACAAAACCAAGTTTTTCCATCAACATTTCTTCATATTCTTTTGCTGTATGAGTATCCTTTTCAACTAAGTCCCATTTATTAACAGCAAGTATAAGTCCTTTTCGTCTTCTAATAACTTCCTGTATAACTTTAAGATCCTGATTATCCAAACCGACTTCCGCATCAAGAAGAACTACCGCAACGTCGCTATCCCAGAGTGCGCGGTAAGTTCTAACATTCGAATAAAATTCTATATTCTCTTTTACTTTGGCTTTCTTCCTTAACCCGGCTGTATCAACCAATACAATTTCATCGCCGTAATATTTAAGAACGGAATCTATACTGTCTCTTGTTGTGCCTGGAATATTGGTGACAATGCTTCTATCATATCCCAAAAGGGAATTTGTAAGTGAAGATTTACCTACGTTGGGTTTGCCTAAAATTGCTATCCTCAAGCGTTCATCTTCTTTACCTCCGCTTTCATCGAATTCCAAATTGCCGATAAGGTCATCCAGAAAGTCGCCTAAGTTTCTTCCGTTTAACGCCGCAATATCGTAAAGATTAGTTAACCCGAGACTATAAAATTCATTTTTATTTATTTCAAGTTCAGGGCTGTCGAGTTTATTAACCAATAAATAGATAGGACGTTTTGACTGCCTTAATAAACCTGCTATCTCATGATCAATGGGTGTTATACCGAGACGCCCGTCTACTATAAATAGAATTGCATCCGCCTCATTAACGGCTATATTAATTTGCTCGCGTATTGCAATTTCAAACTGGTCGGATGTATCCGGAACATACCCTCCGGTATCAATAACACGAAAATTTTTTCCGTTCCAATCCACTTCACCGTATATTCTGTCTCTTGTAACACCGCTTACATCATCTACAATTGCGTTGTGACTTTTTGTTAACCTATTAAACAAAGTCGATTTGCCTACATTAGGCCTCCCGACTATTAATACCAATGGTGTTTTCATTTCACTATCTCTAAGTAATTAAAATCGATACTCAAAATTCAGAACGGGATAAATCTCCGTAAAATAACCGATATTCGTTTTTTCCAAACTCATTTCCATTTTCAGACGTTTATTATAATTGCTTGTAGTCCAAGCAGCATCAATTGCACTTATAAAATGATTTATTACAGTTATCATTACCGCTTTGGATGCGACATTATAAAAATCGTTTGCTTTTCCTCTTTCACCGGCGTAATAAGAAAAATTACCGGTTACAGGGTCACCAAAATGGAATGAAGTAGTTTCATCTCCGAAGTCGTCCCATCCAACATTAAACTGAGGATATTTACCAATCATCTCATAATATTGTTGATCGCCGAACGGGGCAAGTCTATGAGAATAATATCCGCTTATATCTCCTTCAAGCCTGTTAAGCACACTCCAACTTACCTGTGAACGGGTTTCATCTAAAAAAAGACCGTTATAATCTTCCGGGTTAAGCGACGGTTTAAGTTCGTGAAGATTAGCCATCGTCCATCTTGCATATCTTCCTACATCCCAATGTTCTTCGGCAAACGCTTCGTAGCTGTCTGTTTGATCATCCCCTTTATTGTCATAAATCACCGAAGTAGTAATTGCCGCAGCTTCTATTGCCAGAAAAATTATTGATTTAATATAACTTTCGGCATAAAACTCCCCTGCACCGGGTAACAAAAAAGATAGTGCCCCGGCAAGTAATGGAGATTTTTTACTCCTTACATCAATCTTAATATTTTCATCATTATCAATTCGGTCGAAAGATGATAATGCCGTACGGGAATCCAAACAAAGTATACCCGAATAATTTTCAATCTCTTGGGCATACGAGATGTTTGATAAAATAACAATTATTAATAAAATTATTTTTTTCATTTTTTAAACCGGAATTTATTAGAATGCAAAATCGAAAAGAACACCACCATAGAACTGCCATTCTTTACCGTAGTGAACATTTTCTCCTCTTATAAAACGATTAACATCATCAAATGAATATGCTGCATTAAAAAATAAACTAGTAGGGAATAAATAGAAAGAATTCATTTTAACACGTAATTCCATCCCTGCCCCTTTTTTGAATTCACGCAATTCCGGGAATTCACCGGTCCATGCATTGCCGAAATCCCCATAGACGGAAAAAAATATCTTGTCTATGTATAAATGTCCTACTCTGGCATCCAGGTTCTTAAATATAGGGAATCGGTATGACAAATTTATCCATCCAATTTCATTCCCGTTAACCGCATAAAAAGGATAACTCTTCATACCAATTAAACCCCCTAGATAAAAATCGAAAAAATCGGGGACCTCGGGGCCTAAAATAGACCCTCCTCTAAATTGGATATTTAATGTGTGCCCTTTGGAAATTTCAAAATATTCTTTCCAGTTCAATTCAATTTTATGAAAATTGAAATTTTCGTACACCGGTTTTAGTATTCCCCCTTCAACTTCGTATTCGCTGTTGGGATTGTACTTGTTGAATTCGTAAGTATATGTAAAATCCAAACGCCTGCCTACCGGGTTGATATCGGTATCGATGGTCGGTAAAATTCCATCGTGAGTATATTTGATTTGCAAATTTCTCCCGATATAATATGTATCATCCGTTGTAGGGTATAACATGCCGCCGCTTTCGGGGATAATAAAACTCCCCAATGTCGCAGTGTACTCACTAAAGACAAAACGTAACTCAAGGTTATTACCTTCTGCAAAAATTTTGTGCTTTGCAACAAGGTCTACTTCAAACAAATTGTAAGTAACATCCAAAGGGATGTTATAATCAACTGTTGGAGGTGAGAAAGTAGAATCGATTCCAAATTGAATATCGGCATTAGTTTTTCTGCTGATGCTGTATAATTCAACGGCAAGCTGGGGTTTAATTCCCAGATTAAAAAGCAGAGGTACTTTATTTCTATATTCAAAAGTAAGGAATAAGTCTCTCTCTAATTTCCTGTTTAAAGATCCGCCGGCAAAAATGCTATACCGGTTCAAGAAGTCACTTGATGTTACGTAAATACCAGGTTTAATCTTATCCAATCCGGAATTGGAAATATTGTAATTATCGAACCGTATAAAGGGGTAAAATGAAATATTGGAAAAGAAACCGGAATATTTTGTTATGTCGTAATCGGGTAATTGCGTGTCGTTATGATTTCTCAATTTAGCAATGTCGAATTTCTCTATATCACCATTCGGCGTTTCCCTATTAAGAGGAGGATTATTGATCCAAATATATTTTTTTGTTGGATCCACCTGCAATTGTTCATCTTTCTTTATATGAAATATTTTATAACCATATGAGTTATATCCTGCATAAAGAATTTCACCATTTTTATTAACAGAAGGCATAAAAGCGCCCCCGGTTACATTGGTAAGTTTTACTTTCTCTTTTGTTTCGAAATCATAACTGTAAATATTAAATATATTCGATTCATCGGAAGAGTAATACAATTTACCGTCGTAACCGACAATAGGATTTCTTTCATCATCTTCAGTTTTAATAATAAACTCATAGCCGGTACCGTCGAGATTAACACGAGCAATGTCGCGTCCATGATTCGTTGCAACTCCGAAGACAATATAGCCGTCGTTTAAAGAGAATTTAGGATTATAAACTTGTTCCCCATTTTCAAAAAAAGTAATACGTTTAAAATTTTTCCCCTCTATATCCACAGTTCCCAAATTAGTAGTACCGTCTTTTTGATATAAAAAGACAATCGACTTGCCATCATTTGAAACGGAAGGATTATTGGCACGCAGTCCGTATGTTAAACGTGTTTCTTCATCTTCCTTTATATCGTAAATGTAGATGTCGTGAATATTGTTCCATCTCGGGTTATCTTCACTCAATTTTGCATAAATAATTTTATCATCTGAAGGTAAAAAACTAACCGTAGACCTAACACGGTTAACAAGAGTTTTTTCTTCACCTGTTTTTAAATCGTGGAGAAGGATATTTGACATACTGAAATAATCGTTACTTTGTGTTGAAACAAATAACATTTTAGATCCATCGTTGGAATAAACCGGATAAAAATTCCCAAATCCTTCACCACTAATTATCTTCCCCTCAATATTGTTTGCCAAAACATCTTTCATTCTTTCTTTGTAACTCTGCTTAAGCATAGCAGACCATTCATCATATAATTGATAACCGTCAATACCAAGTATTTCTTCTAAAGCCTGGTCAATAGTAAGATTGGAAATAGTTGCCAATTCTTTTGTGATTTTTCTAATTTTATCTTCACCATATTTTTGTGCAATGTAAAGAGTTAACGCATAACCGGAATTATAAACCGATTCGTTACCCAAACTTGTTTTATCAAAAACGCCCATCTCGTTCCAGGAAAGCATTCTATCGTTTAGCGCATAACTTCTGATTATCATATCCTGATGAGTATCCCATATATCATATTCAAATTCTTTTCTTTGATACTGAGCTGTACCTTCGGCAAGCCACATTGGCATATTGAGCATACCTATAGGATACGATGCAATGAAATTAGGGAACCCGTACAAAATATCGGGACGCCTTTTGTCTTCATAATTCATAAACTGCAGATAAACGGCAGGAATTGATCGTCCCAGTTTCATTGCAGCTTGGGTTTGCACCATGTGCGTAAACTCATGGGAAATAACATTCCGGAGCCAGTTTTCAGTTCCGCGTAAATCAAAATCGAGAGCCGAAGACCAAATTTCAATTTTATTATCAAAAAAGAATGTAGCCCCGTTGGAGAAATCATCTATGTCCTTGATTACATAATGAACGGTTTCCGGTTCATATTCATAGAGAGAACAAATCGGATCCCAAACTTCATCCGAAATTTTGGCAACAATTTTTGCGGTACGTTCCGCTCCCTCATGGAAATGAACAACAACATGTTCCCCTTTGATGGTAAACCATTCATATTCAGGTTCAAACTCATTAAACTGTGCAAATGAGCCTGCATTGAATAAAAATCCGAAAACAATAAAAGCTAAATATTTTCTCATATCTTTTTACTAACAAATTTCAGTGAAATAGAAAATCGCAAAATTAAATTATTTTATAACGGCGATTTTGATAATTTTAGAATCGGATACTCCTGAGCGGCCGTTTACTTGCAGCCTTGCAAAATATACCCCGCTTTCAATATCCGATACATTCCATGTTGTTTCATGGTCGAAGCCCCCGCGGGCAAAATCGATTAATTCCGCAACCAAGTCCCCGGATAAATCAAATATTTTTATTTCCACATTAGAATCTTCAGAAACGAAATAGCGAATGAAAGTTACACCATCATAAACAGGGTTAGGCCAATTATACGCTCTATCTTTCGGGAAATATTCGTCTGGGCTGTTTACTGTTTCCGCCATTGAGACAAATGAGTTATTCATACTGCTTCCGTATTCCTCAGTCCAAAATAATCTACTTGTATGGGATGCTATTTTCCAAGAATAGAAATTCCGTTGGTTATCAATAGCGGACAGATAGATATCAGGATTGTTCATGCTCATAACCGGGTTGGAATATTTTGAAAGAATTAAGTTAGTTAATAGAGCTCCTGTTGATACGGGATAATTGTCTATTACCTTCCCTGTAACTGCCGAATATGCGAATATCCTGCCGTCTAAAGTCGAAGTGATAATGTCGGGAAAGTTATCGAGATCAAGATCAACCGAAAGGGGTGTTCCTGAAAATCCAATTTTTTCTGGATCGTTGAGAGGGAAATTGTCGGCATATCTTCCATCAAAATTAACAACATCAAATTGATTACCGTTTGCAAAAGCAATATAATTGCTGCCGTCTTTTAATAAATCTATTAAAATAAAAGATTCAATCTCATTAGTACTTTCAATTTCAAACTCATTTTGGATAACGGAATTTTTAACAACATAGAACATGTTATTTTCTGATAAAACAACCGTAATGTAATCCCCTAATTGGTCTTTTGTAAGGATTGCTTTTTTAACTGCATGGGGAAATTGTAAGATAACTTCATTAACATCCGAGTATGTGTTTTCTGTAACCATGGAATAATAATCACCATGTGCGCAAATTTGTTTTACACTTTGCCGGCTGCTAATCTCAGTTGGGATGAAATTAATTCCACTTCCGGAAGTTATATTTTCTACAGCAGTTATCGTTACGCTTCCGTCATTAGTTCCCAATAATAATTGAAGCTCATTTGTTGAATTGAATCTTAATACCGGAGGAGCGGTTATGATAGTCCCTATATCCTGTGAATAGATATGGGCGCCGAATGTGTCACTCACAAAGAGATTTACTATTGAATGCTTGACCCCCACAATATAAGTAATACCGTTAATCGATAAACCTGCCGGTTTAAATTCCGAAAATTCTTGGAATGATTCGATTATATTTCCAAAGTCATCATGCCATACAACATTATTGCCGGATACATGTAGATACTGCACCGGTAAGTCGTTCCCAAGTGCTGTAACTGATTTCCCTTGCGGGTTATCGCTCAATGTAAACTTTGAAACTAATTCAATATTTTCATTTCCAAACATAAGATCGAAACTCATCCTGTTGGCTGCATCGGAGAAGTTTGTAAACGCAATCAAACTATTTGCGCCGTCGTTGGTTTTAGTGTTGGGTTTAGTAATGGATGAAAACTCATTTTCAAAAAGCTCGGCTGAATTCGAAGAATACCAAAAATCCTCATAACTTCCGTCATTAATAAAAGTGCCGAAGACAGTATTGAATTGAACCCCTATATCCTGGATCCCGTCTGCTTCTTCAATATCAACTCCGCGTCTGAATTCATCGATATTTATTTTATTAAGTGAAAAATTTTCATTAATAATTTCTTCGTCAATATGCCAAATAACAATTCCATTGCCTGGGATTGAAACATCATATTCGTCAACATCAACAACCACCCCTTTCAATGAGTCCGGATTAATATTGAACAATCCAGTCGAATCCGGGAAAAAAGATTTTTGAATCAACTCGCCGTTAAGTTTCATAGTTATTGTAGAGTTATCACGGTTAGCGTCTTGCGATCTGTTTTCGACGAGATAATATTCTGTAGCCGAAATTGGAATTTTAATCAAAGTAGTATCGGAAGATATCGCGCTCAATCTTGTCGAGAGATTGAATCTTCCCGGTTGAGCAGGTAAAGTAACAGGAGTTTCCCAACCCAAGAATATCTTCTCCCAGGGAGAAGGTTCCGGCGGGAACATCCCGGAATTAGCAAAAATACCCTGACCGTCCATTAATCCGAATCTGCCTATGACACTCAGTCCTGTTTCGGTATCGAAGAGATCGGGAAGCCCCAAATAACTGGCAATGTTGGCTACTATCAATCCATTTATAGTTAATTGCAGTAATACAATCGATCCGTCAATTGCTTCGAGTTCTCTTGATTCCGTCTCGGGCAAAAGAATCGAATTGGTAATTCTTGAATTACCCCCGTTTACTGGAAAGCCGTCAAAATCATTCCCGAAAATATTTTTAAGAGCATCGTCGCTTAAGTAAAGCGAGGGCAAATTACGATCTAAGAAGAAACTGCCGAAATCCAAACCCCTGCTTACGCCCGGGTGAAAAATCATGAATAAATCATAATCTTCAAAATTGATTCCACTTACCGTTTGATCTACTAGCTGCCAGGTTTCCTCTGCTAAATAACCAAGAGGAGAAAGATCATCAGAATCGTAGGGAGGCGAGTACTCCCGCATTGTTTTAGATAATGTAACCTGGGTAGGAATAACATTGTAAGTAATGTTAATTTTTTCTTTCGAAACCCTATTGAAATAGTTCTTAGCAAATTCCAAATGATTTGAAAAATATTCGGCATCGTGAGGAAGCGGATCCAAAATTGAATCGCCGTAATCTTGAGAATATACCGATCCGAATTTCCCATTCCCAACGGTTGCGTCATATTTATCTTCCTGGAATTCCACCATTACGGCTAAAATTCTAAGCGTACCTTGAGAAGAAAAAATTTTGGAAGACTGCAAAGGAAATGGATTCACTTTGCTTTTAAAAATTTGGGCAGATAAACTGCCCAAATTAAACGACAAAATTAATAAAAGATAAAATATTTTTTTCATAACAAATTACAGTCCGCGAGGAAACCCTTTAACCTTTTGAGGAGTAGACCCCCATCCAATTAATAATGTAAACCTGAGTGTGTCAGAGAGCGGATGATTTTCACCATCCTTGAATAAGTCGGTAGTTATATAACTGAAATCAAATCCGTACATATCATACCGGATACCGGCTCCCAAAGTAACGAATTTTCTATTGCCGTATGATGGGTCTTCGTAAAAGTAGCCAGCTCTAAGTGCAAACATAAAATCTTCAGGAGTACCGTACCAGTATTCCAATCCCATTGAAGTAACAATATCCCTCAACTCTTCATTTAAGGGTTGATCCGCCCAAGCGGTGAATATTGCCTTATAAAACTCATCACGTTTTTTAGTGCTATCTGGGCGGGAAACAAGAAGCTTGCTGAAATCGAGAGTATATGTTAACGAATTATAGTCATCCTCTAAAAGACGAAATGCAAAACCAAGTCTAAAATTAGTAGGGATCGGATCAGCCTGTGCCTGATCGATATAATAAATTGAAGGGCCAATGTTACTAAGATTCATACCAATACTAAGCCTGTTTCCGAAATCGCCAATTAACGGAATATTCAGTTCGTTTGGGCGCCACATTGCGGCTAAGTCGAAACTAACAGATGTAGCGGTTCCTTCTCCTTGTTCTTCGCCTGCACCTTTATCCGATAAACGACTGTGAATCAACCTGAAGTTAATTCCAAGCCCCCAATCCGAGTGTATCTTTGTAGCATACCCAAGAGTTAACGCTGCATCAAATGAACGGAATGTTCCCACGACGTCTGGTGAATTTGATAATGTACGAGCAAATTCTCCGAAATTCATATATGTTATACTGGAAGTAATACTTCCCCCCAGTTCTTCAATATATTGTCTATATGTAAGATAATCATAAAATAAGTCGAGATTAAACTGAGGGAGCCAATTACTATGAGTAATGCTCACTTCGGAACCAGATAAAAAAGCTATACCGGCAGGATTCCAAAAAATAGCCGCCGAGTTATCTGCCAAACCACTTCCTGATTCGCCAATACCACCGGCTCTCGAGTCTGGGGCTAACAACAAAAATGCTACTGCTGCTTCACCTTGAGCATACACCTGATTAACATTTCCTACGACAATCAGACTCAGAATAAAGAGCGCCAATATTTTTTTCATGCTAAAATACCTCCTTAAGATGAATAAAAATCTTTAATGGTTTCAGCTAATTAATATTACTTAATAATAGCTAATTTTCCAAGAATATTTTCGGTATACTCTCCATCAACTGTATTAACCATTAATTTGTAAAGATATGTACCGTTTGCAATTTCATTTCTATCTTCATCACGACCATCCCAATCGATTCGAACAAATTTATCAAAAAGATTTGATCGTTCAATCTCTTTTATCAAGCGGCCGGCAATAGTATAAATTTTTATTTTTACATCAATTGCAGTATTGAGATTATGCTGAAACGTAAAAGTTGTAAATGATGAAAACGGGTTCGGATAATTATAAACATCTCTAACAACAAGACCGTCTTCGTCAACAACCGTAAAGTAGCTTTCAGTTATAGATGGATTGTTAAAAACATCCCATGCTTTTATTTTAATACTGTAATCACCCGGTTCCATACTGCTAAATCTATAATTAATCAAACCCGATTTCCCGCCGGCATCCAAATCACCTATAAAATAAGACGAAAAATCTATGGGGTTATCTTCTTTTTCATTTAAGATACCTTCAAGTTTATGCCCAACACCGCTGCCGGTAGTATTCAAACCTGTTTCGTCGGAAAGTTTAACAAGTAAATTAAAATCCGGGTTGACAAGAAATGAACTTTCGTTGCTGATATTATCGAAGTAAATTTCAATTAGAGGGCCATCCCCGTCGTTTTGAGAATTAGGATCCGTTCCGCCGACTATAATGTTATCTGTAAAACCAATACCGTCAAATTCATCATTGAAAATATATGCAACAATTTTACCATTCTTATTTTCATATGATATATCTTTCGGTACGGTAAAGTCAGCCGAAAAATTTCCATTATTGATCGAGACTCTTCCCTTAAAAATTACCCCGCCTTGCGCTGTCATTGAATAGTTTATTTCCGGCAAATCAACTGATCTTTTTGAATCAAAGACTGATATAATCCCTTCGCCGTTGAAGTTGTTTAATTCTCCTTCTTCATTAGGTACGCTTCCCTTTATTTCAACTTTACCTAGAGCGTTTATTTGCACAGAGGTTGTAAGTGTTGAACCATTTACAGAATCGATGGATACCGGGATGTGTGGTTCGTTCAACCTTAAAGTCGGGTCACAAAACAAATAATATTTTTCATCATTAGGTGTGGTTCTATTCTGCTTAGTTGCGAAATATGCCGCTCCTAATCTAACAGGTAAATTAGGATTATCACCTCTTCTAAAAAGATTTGTATATAAAGAATCATTCAAAATGGCATTTGAAGATGAATAAACAAGTCTAGCTGCCGTAAATGAACCGATAGTTCCGGCATCTGGTAGAAACAACATCAATTGAGTTGAGCTTGGTTCCGATGGATCATCAAACTTACCAAAATCGCAAGTAGCCGCAGTTAAAAATAAATATTTATCATTCCTCAGCATAGGAATAGATGTTGTTTTTTCAAAAACATCTTCATCAGCCCAAACCTTGGGGCTGCCGTGGCCGACATAATTGAGTATTAAAGTACCGTTGTTGATAGCATCGATTATTGCCGTATTAACTTCAGGTTTTTTGCGTCCAAGACCTGTCATCACAGCCGGGTATGCAGCAAGATATATCTTATCCTGAATAAAGTAAGAAGGGATTACATTATTGGATAAATTTTCAGACTGCCTAGTGTGAAGATTACCATTATCGTCGGTAGGCGTCCAACCGTCGTCTGCAACCAAAGTAATTTTATTTCTCCAAAGACTTTTTTCAGAATCTTGTTCATACTTTTTAATTTTATTAATAATTGCCTCTGCGTCATCAATAGTTTGCACAGGTAATCTACCAAGTGCCAGATCCACTTTTTTATCGTCTCCGCTTATGCGCGCATAGTAATCATCCGTCGGGAAAGAATTAATTTCATTAAGAGATTCTTCCGTTTGGTATGTAGGAATAAAATTATTTCCAATACCTTGAGTATCGAGATAATCATAAGTGCCCCCGCCAAAGAAAAGAACATAAAACGGTTTTACAGTCCAATTATCATAGCAATATTTTAGAAAATCTCTTATCGCGGTAGGGTCCTGCATTCCGCATGAAAACTCGTTATAAATTTCATCAATATAAAAAACCGATGTACTAATCGGGGAAGCAGATTCATTAGTTCTATAATTTCTCAATTCTTCCGCATAATCGCGGAAATTTTTATGAGTAATAATTACAAACTCGGTACCAGGCTGAATATTCATGATATCTGAATTTTCTATTAATACCGGATTTATAGGAGCTTTAAAGACACTATTAGTAACAGCAATATATTTATTCAGAGTGCCATTAGATTTATTTGCTTGAAAAATAAACTGTCCCCCGCTTACAAATGCGTTGGTAATTGTTTTAACATTTGCAAAATCGGTAATATCAAAAACAGAAATCATGCTGTTGGAAAAATTAGACAAACTAAACTCAGTTGTAGCAGTAGTATCGTAGGAATAAAAAATCAGAGAATCGTTGGATGCTCTTAGACTTTTTGTGTATTTAATTTCAATAAAATCAAGATAAGCTTTATGGTCGGCTGCCGACATGGATAAGTTGAATTTTAATGTACTTCTATCTTCTGGCAAACTTCCTGAAAAACTTGCTTCGCCAATATGCTGGAATGCATAAATATATTTGCTGCTTCCGTACCCGAACATTGTACTTGAATATATCTGTAAATTGTTTTCATAAACGCGTATCGGGTATCCGGAAGATGAAGCATTGGCCAACCGAAAATTATAATTTATGGTAGAACCCGGTATAATTCCTCCCAGACTTGTTATGTAAGTCCTGCTTGAAGAAGTATTTGTGCTGAATTCGTCTCCCCAGTAATCTCTCCCCGAGTGGCCTATATTCACAAGGTCGATTTCAATCAAGTGGAAAGCAGGAGTACTTGATTGCGCAAATTTATTGGATTCATTTAATGAAACTTTATTTTGAATACGTTTCCCCTGTTGGCCGCCGCTTGTAATCCAAAAATAATTTTTATTTGTAAAATGGTTTTTGTAGCGAATTATTTTCTGCTCATCTTGATTGTATTCCCAAAAATCAGTACCCCGCCCGTAGAATAATATATAATCGTTTGCATCAAAACTTCCGTCTTCTTCACCCACAATTTTAACGGCAATTTCCATTAGATGGACCGGTCGAGCTGCATTCGGCTCTTCCGGTAATTGGTATCCGCCGTTATTAAAAATCTTTATTGTACGAGGATCAACCGATGCGGCGTCAATACCGTAGGCGGAAAGCATACTTCTATCTATTTTATAAATACCTTCTGTGGGGGCTTCAAACCTGTACCATGTACCATCTGCTAATTGGGAAGCAGAAATTTTTTGCAGTCTGCTACTCTGTTTGCCCCATTTCTTTGCAACATTATAATTTAGAATTATGTTTTTCAATAATTCATTTTTCACAATTTGTGTTGGCTGTAGTGTTGGGCCGAAATTAACTTGAAACAAAATTCTTTTATATAATTTGATCGAATGGCTAGCCGGATCAAATTGGACCGGGTTTATTTTTATAGTCTGAACCGGCATTTCTCTAATATATCCGAATTCTCCGAAACCAACCAAATCAAATTCAACTGAATTATAATATCCATCATTAATCTCGTAGTTGAATTTATCATTCCCATCGATATCAATAATATTAGGAACCGGAGAAAGTAAGCCGCTAAGTGTTGTAAAATCGGCATCTAAAATTCTAATTGTATTTCCTATTTCAGACGGGACACCAATATTCACTTCACGATGGGGTAAATCCGGAAAGCCGTATTCCGAAATATTTAACGAGAGGCCGTTTCTTAAATTTACTTTAACAAACGATTGGTTGTTATCACGAATTACCGATGTGTCAATATAGATTGGCTTATATTCAACCACAATGGAAGAAGATGTAGATGATATGATCCTGACATCTTCTTGTGCGAAGAGAGCAGAAAATAAGAATAGGAATAGAATTATAGAGAATCTACCTTTCATTAAACAACCTCGAAAAAAATATACAAAACTAAAGCGATAAGTTAGACAATATTGTTCTTCTAATTCAACCAAAAAATCGTAGCAAAATCTCTATAATTTATTCCTCTATTTTAGTGTGCACAATTTAGTTAAGTTCGAATCAAAATGTCAAGTCAATAAGCAATTTATTTGATTAATGACAAGATGTTTACACATTATTACCATTATTAGAGATTGATTTTAAAAAACGGTTCTTATAAAACTATATTACAAGCCTAATATTTCTTTCGATTTGATCATTGCGCTAATGCAAAATTCTATATGTTCTTCAAGCGGAATTCCAAGCTCCTCGGCTCCTTTAGTAATGTCTTCCCTGCTAACCGCTTTTGCAAATGCTTTATCTTTCATCTTCTTCTTAACCGATTTTACCTGGACTTCTTCAACAGATTTGCTGGGCCTAACCAAAGCAACGGCTGTGATAAAGCCTGCTAACTCATCACATGCAAACAATACTTTTTTCAATAAAGTATCACGAGGAATTTGAGTATAATCAGCATGAGACATAATTGCATCTCTAAATTCTTCGTCAAATCCTTTTTCTTTTAATATTTCCGAACCTTTATAAGGGTGTTCTTCGGCAGTGGGGAACATCTCGTAATCAAAATCATGAAGTAACGCTACGTTACCCCAATATTCAACATTCTCATTATATTTTTCTGCATATGCTCTAACACAAGCCTCTACTGCATAGGCATGTTTTAATAAATTGTCTGTTTTGGTATATTCTTGCAACAAGTTTATACAAGCTTCGCGGTTTCTCATAATATTTTCACTCATTTTTCCTCCAAACAAAATAATAAAAGATATAAAGTTACAACTTTGCGGCCGGATTGAAACTCGGACACATATTCCCGATCACACAACCAAAACATTTTGGTCTTCTTGCAATGCAGATTTTTCTTCCGTGCGTAGCCAACCAATGAGAAGCATTTATCCAATAGCTTTCCGGTAATAGTTTTTTTAGTTTGTACTCAATTTTTTCGGGATTACTTGATTCAATAAATCCAAGCAGGTTGGATAATCTTTTAACGTGCGTATCTACTGCAATTGCAGGTATACCGAAAGCATTGCCGGCAACAACCGAAGCTGTTTTGCGGCCAACACCGGAAAGTTGAGTAAGCGCATCGAAGTCTTTCGGGACTAAGCCATTGTGTTTCTCGATCAATTCCGCACAGCAATTTTTTATACTCTTTGCTTTTTGCCGGTAAAACCCGGTTGAGAAAATATCTTTTTCCAACTCTTCATTGGAAACGTTTAGATAATCTTCCACCTTTTTATATTTCTTGAATAAATCTTCTGTCACACCATTAACGCGTTCATCGGTACACTGAGCGGATAATATTGTTGCGATCAGTAACTCGAAGGGAGAGGAATAATCGAGTGCCGGTTTAACCGCGGGGTATTCTTTTGCAAGAAGATCAAATATTTTTTTTGCTCTCTTTTTTTCATCGGCATCTGTCATCACAATGTACTCCATTAATTTTTGAATAGTGATAAAATCAGACATCGAACAAAAAAAGGGAAATAGCAATTTCCCTTTTGTAGCGCGTACGGGATTTGAACCCGTGATCTTCGCCTTGAGAGGGCGATGTCCTAAACCGCTAGACGAACGCGCCATGTAAAAAACACAATGGTAATTTAATCTTTCCGGTTGAAAATTAACAGTGCCGGCAAAACAATTTTTTAAAGTAAAAAACGGTTTACTCTATTGAAAACCGTTTTTGAAATTATCCAATTAGCTGGAAAGAAGCCAGGTTCAAAAAGATGATTGTAATTTAGCGTCTTTATATGCTGTCGAATTTTACTCTGAAAATACTGCCTTTGCCTTTTTGACTTTCAACCTCGATACTTGCATTGTTAATTTCACAATATTCTTTTACCAGAGCTAATCCAAGCCCGTTTCCTTCGAAACGCCTTGTATACCCTTGTTCCTCTTGTGAAAATGGATTAAACAAATTGGCAAAATAATTTTTCGATATCCCTATCCCTGTATCTCTGACTTCAATTATTACTTTACCTTCTTTATTGTCCACAACAATATCAATATTTCCATGCTGTGTATATTTAATCGCATTATCTATAAGATTAGAAAAAATCTGCAGCACGCAATATTCGTCGGCTTTAATCCGGCATTCATTTGTTAGTTTACTAATATTAAGATTCAGATTTTTGGTAGAAGCGCTTAACCTAAATTCATAAAAAAGACTTTCGAGTACATCATGGTAAACATCAAAAGTAGCGGGGCGTATTTCAAAAGAACCGGTATGGATTTCAGACATATTAAGTACTAAATCAACCGTGCGGATAAGTCTTTTGGATGAACAATCTATAATATTAAAATACTCATCAAGTTTTTTACCATAATCTTCCTCAACTTCTTCTTTAATAATGCATGTAGAATTAAGAACAGTATTTAGAGGAGTTCTGATTTCATGAGAAATTTGCGCTAAGAATTCGGATTTAAGTCTATCCGAGTTCTCTGCCCTCTCTTTAGCATCGTTTAACTCTTCGTAAAGTTGTGCGTTACGAATTGCAATCGCTGCTTGCCCGGCTAAAATCTCGAAAGTATAGGTGATTTCTTTGCTATGAATACTTTTAAGAAACTTGCTGTCAACATAAATTACACCTATTTTCTTATCCCCTGTTATTAAAGGAGAGCACAGAATTGTTTGAAGAGCCAGGTTCAATATGCTTTTACTCGGATTATTGTGAGTGTCGCTTTGTGCTCCTTCAATAAATTTCGATCTTCCGGTGAAATTCACATCTTCCACAACTGAAGTGCTTATATTAAAAAAGTGTTCAGGAAGCTTTACTCCTTTAGAATCCATTCCGAGTTTGTATTCTAATTTATCTTGCTGATTCTTCAACACAATAAATCCTCTCTCGGAGTCAGTAATTTCGATAGCGTGTAATAATACGAGAGCAAGAACATCCTCTAGTATTAAAGAGCTGTTGATATTCTTGACTACATCCAGAATTAATTCCAGGTCCTTTGCCCTATTATTACCTTCCTTATTCTCCAGGTAGTAACTTTTATCAATTGCCAAATTTTGTCTAAACTCGGATAACTTCATTTTTTCTCCAAAAAAATTATTGAAGAGCAATTCCATTTACTCATCAGCTAATTTGAACTAACACAATTCACTTAGAATTGTTTCGATCTTTTTAACATCCCTCCATGCGCCGATCTCTTTATTATAATCCAATGCATCTTTAAGATAAATTGCCGATTTTTCTTTTTGTTCCCATTCTTTATATAAAAGACCTAATTCAAAAGATGTTTCTGCAAAATTATATTTGTTGTTAAGTTCTTTATTGAGCCGTAAACTTGTAAGAAGATAGTTTTCAGAGAGTTCTTTATTACGCAATCTTCTATGAACCACACCTTTGATTTTATAAATATCAGCAACGCTCAGCCTGTCGTTTGTCCGGTATCCTATGTCCATCGCTTTGTTTGCATATGCAATTGCAAGAGGATATTTTTTCAATTCGGCAAACATACTTGCTTTGCTCAGATATGATTTTCCAAGGTGAGCTACTCTTTCGGCTTTTAAAGCTGCTTGAATACTTTGATCTAATTCTGCTAAAGCAGGTTCATATTCGGATTTGTGAGCCATCAAAATACCAATATTATATCTCACTTCGGCAATTTTACCAAAATCTTCAAATTGCTCGAAAACAGAGAGTGCCCTCTGAAAACGTGTTAAAGCAATGTCATAATTATTTAGCGCCAGGTTTACAATGCCCAGGTTAGTGTCTACCATTCCCCTAACATACTTATCCCCTTTGATGTACAAAAATTCCAAAGCATTGCCGAAGTGCATTTCTGCTTTTGCAAATTCACCTTGTTCCCCGTAAATAACGCCTAACAGGTTTTCACATTTTGCCATTCCTAAAAAATCCTTTTCAACGGAAAACAGTTTATTGGCTTTTAGCGCATATTTAATGCTCAGTGCCCATATTGCCTGTTTTGTCAATGCTTCGGATTTCCCCAAATAAGCATGAGCTAAAAAATCCGAGTACTTTTTATTGTCTTTTACTCTAAGCACAAGCATTTCAAAAAGGTCGCTTGCAATATCGAATTCGCCTCTATTATTTGTTGCTTTACCTAGGTTAAGAAGAAGATCATAAAATTTTCCGTCCTCAAGTTTCTCACCCAATTTTGTAAGTAGATTTTCTATCTGGAATCTCCTTATCTGAAAATTCCGTGGATTTTCAAGATCACTTTTTTCAATTGAAGATACACTTGAGGCAATATTCTCTTCCTGAATATACTTCTCGACCAAATTTTGATTGAATTGGCTTCTATCTTCTTCACTCAAAAATGAAATGATCAATTCTTCAAAAGAGGTTTTTATGTTGTCTGTTGAGTTCATATTTATTTACAAATTTGTTATGAAAAATTAATTAGCTCCTGCACATTTAATAAACCCAACCATATCTTGAGAAGTGATATAATTTCGCGTCAATTATGCCAAGCGTACCGGTATTAGAATCAAATAATTTTTCAGAGTATTCAACATTTTCATAGCCAGCAGTACCTATATAGAAATAATTTAATTTATCGGGAGTAAGGCCACCCAGGTCAAGTCCGTTATATATTATTGTTAAGTTTAGAGGGACATTGAAAGATAAAGGGCTTGGGAATAAATCTATTATTGCTTTCGTTTTACTTAAGATCAATGTAATTTTTTGAGTATTATCAAAAGCACCTGGTGGAATATCAAGATAGCCATGCACACTTACCGATTGCCCTCCTGACTTATAAAAATAATTAAAATCAATAACTCCACCAGCAGTACCGTCAATTTTCTTTGAAAATGAAGAGGATTTTTCCAGTGTCGCTTCTGCATCGGGTAGTGTTAATAATTGTTGGGTAGATGTAATCTCTGGTTCGGATACTGATTCATTATATGCACATCCTGCCAGGATTAAAGGGATAAAGCATAAACTGATTAAAAAACGTTTCATGAGATCCTCAAGGCTATTAGTTAAATATTATATTTTTCTAATTGGATATTTTGTTTTTCGTAATATTGTTCAACCAAAATTTGTACCAAAAAAAATAAACTAACATCTAAATATTAGTCAAAATGAATCGTTCATTGTTTAACTAAATTAATACATGTTTAAAGACCGACTTCCCAATTAAAAATATGAGTTATCAAACCGATAATTGAAATACTTTATAGTTTATATATTTATTTCTGATTAAAACAATTGCTAAAGAAATCCATGAATTCTATATCAACTTTTTCCCCGATTTGAGCAAAATATGGGTTATCATAACATTATCGAATAATTTTATAGCTTTTAAAGGGGGAGAAATAAAAAATATTTAAAAAAATATTTCTTCATCATTTGAGTATGGATGTAGGACTACTTTATCAAAAATACAATAATATTGAAATACTAATTGCTTAATATCACGCTATAGTCGAATAACAATTGAGCAATAAAGAATTTTGGATAAATTGTTGAGAATAATTATGCTGCAAGTCAAGTTTTATTTTGAGATTAGGGAGGTGAAGAAATGAATCATTTTGATAACATGAATCAAATTAGAACTCCAAAACCAACCATTTTCAGACCTAGTTATAAGATAGTAAGTAAGAAAAGGCAATTTTTACATAAAAATGGCAAAAAGAAATAAGAAAACTGCATGAAGTATATGGACTTTGAAAGGTACTAATTTACTTACTTTTTAATTTTTTAAGTATTTTTTCTATTTTTTCTACCTCTTTACTCACGCTGATGGATTTATAATAGTTGAGCGCTTCTTGGAAATATATTTTTGCTTTACGATATTGGTTCAAGTTTTCATATAGTTTGCCAAGATCAATTGCTGTTTCAGCCACATTAGACTGATTTTCAAATTCTTTGTTTAATCGTAGACTTGTTTGCAAATAATTTTCAGAGAGTTCGTAATTTTCTAGATTTCTATGAATGACTCCTTTAATTCTGTAAATCTCGGCTATCGAGAGTCGGTCATTAATTCTAGTAGCAACTTCAAGGGCTTTATCTGCGAAAGCAATTGCAAGGGGAAGATCATTAAGTGCAATATAGATATCGGCTTTCTTTAAAAATATCATCCCCAGAGTATGAACAAATTCCGATTTCTCACAAGCTGCAATACTCAAATCTAATTCGGTTAATGCGGCATCAAATTCATTTTTACGAAGAAGCAATGAACCGATGTTATACCTTACCGAAGCAATCTGACGGTATGCAGATAAAATTTCGAATGTTGCTAAAGACCTATAAAAATAAGCCATAGCAATATCATAATTTTCGAGAGTCTGGTTTACTACACCCAGGTTTGTTTCAATCCATGCAATAATGAATTTATCTTTTTTATCACTTAAAAAAGTAAGAGCTTTCTCAAAATGCTTTTTCGATTTTAATAATTCACCTTTCTCGCCATGAATAATCCCGATTAAGTTTTCCGACTTTGCCGCTCCGGTCATAAATTTTTGTTTTAGGAAGAGTTTTTTAGCAAGTTTAATATTCTTTAAACTTTTATCCCAATATGCTTGCCGTGTAAAAACTTCCCCTAATCCAAGATAACCGTTAGCTTCAAAATCAATATAGTTGGAATCGTCTTTACTTTTCCTAATAACATTTTCGAATAATTCAACTGCAAGATTAAAATCACCTAAAGAGATTGCTGTGTGAGCTAGGTTTAATAAGAGATCAAGGAATTTTCCCTTTACAAGTTTGTTCTCGGTTTGTGTTATTAAACTTTCTATTTGGAAGCGTCTTAACTTATGAAATCCCGAATCTTCGAGTTGAAGTTCCGATATTTGCGAAACTGCTTTGGCCGAAATTTTTGATTCATCATCAACATTGGCAATCAATTCATCTGAGAATTTTGATGATTTCGATTTACCTAAATATCTAAAAATGATATTCTCAAAAACCTCATATACATTATTTTTTGATTTACTCATATATGTATTTAAGTTAGCTAAAAAATTATCAATAAATTTTAATAAACAAAAGAACCAAATAACGACCGAAATAACTATAATGCTTCAAATATATTATCGAGAAATATTAGGGAATATTTACCATAAAAATTATCACATTCGAAAATAATACGAAATATTTTTACAACATTAAATTTATCATAAATGTTAAATCTTCACAAGAAAGTAAATTAATTGAAAAACTTAGTCCGTGATATCAATCATATACCTAATTTTTCAAAAATTTGATTGAAAGGAATCCTTCCCATGAATTTCCATCATTCCACCATGCTTTCGCAATACCTGCGGAAAAGGTGGACTCAAGATTGAACCAATGCTTGAATATGAAATTAATTTGTGCTCCAACATCGTACCACAACTTACCTTGGGGAGAATTTACAAATAATGCTTGTGAATAAAAGGAAATATCTATATGGTTTAGATAATGCTGCCCCAAAGATGCACCACTGAATCTCAAAGGAGGTAAATTATCTTCCAGCATAACTTTCAGAAAACGGGTAGTGCTAAGGCTATACATCGGAATTCCCGGGAAGCGGAATATACTGCGGAATTGTTTTACATCTACATTTTCCACTTCCCTATTTCCAAATCCTCCGAAATAAAAACGAGCTTGTCTTAAATCAGTATTATCATAATGATAACCGGCACCTAATTTAAAATGGAGTGTATTATGCTCAACTACAAAGTTATTGTAGTATTCCCATTCTGTGTTTATCTGCCCAGCCCATTTGGGATTTTCAGGATCAGAACCGAAAATTCTAAAAGTAATTCCGAATTGACTACCGCTTTCATATCCTGAGCTGCCGATTGTACGGCGGAGATAGCTGTGTGTATATTCTGTTTGAGCTACAACGAAATCAGGCTGCGAAACTCTTACCAGGTTATCGTTTATAAATTCAACGCCTGTGTAAATTGAAATTTCCGAAGCCTGCTTTATTTTCAACGGATTATCATAAACCCAGTAATGTAAATGCCCGAATCTCAATTTAGTTCCTATCATCCCTCTTTTGCGCTGATTAAATAAATCATAAAAATCGGTTGCGTTATGGTCAAAACCGAACAAAAATCGTTTTTGATAATCGTACTTTACCCTGACATGCCATTTGGGCCCAACTGCCTGTTCGTTGAAGGGAGAATACCCAAATTCCAAAATTATATCATGATCAATTAGAGGATCGGAAAGATGTGTAAAAAAACCGATTACTTTCTGTCTTTGAAATCCTGTAACAACCGGTATAAAACTAATTATCCCGATATTCGAAAAACTTTTGTACTCTTTTTCCTTAAAAAAAATATTATTTGAAATATCAACAGGTTTTAACATCCATCCCGTAACAACGGGATTTTTATCCAAAATTCTTTGCCCCATATATTCAATCGCCGGAAGATATTCAACCGGTTCGATAGGAATAATTACAGGAATAAATCCATCGTTACTATATTCGAAAGCGAATAACGAATCTCCGTCAATCTGAACGGGTTTAAATAATCCTTTTATTGTATGACTCATTGCTTCAACAAGAGATGAATCGACACCTGTTCTATAAATATTGGAGACACCATTTATGTAAGCATTCCAATATAGAGTCATATCATCCGAACTCCAAGAAACATTCTCGGGAGAACCCATGTCACTGATAGTTCTAAAATTAAAATCGCCACCGGTTTTTAAATTTTCACAATCTACCAATATAACTTCCTGCTCACCGCTGGCTCTGTGTAAAATTGCAGCCAAGTGATTACCTGAATTACTAACGGAAAGTTGATAGATTTCATCCCCAACATTAAAACCGACAACAGGCTGAATTGAATGGTAAGGGAAACCGGAATATACCAATACAGGCCGGCCACCCGTATGCTGTATACCCCACAATTCATGAGTTACAGGAGATACGGTTAAATGACCTATACGCTGATTCTCGAATAATAATTTTTCTTCTTTTGTTTTTACATCCAACACTCTAAGATCTCTATATAACATATTATTATTTGTAGTAAAAAAAAACAGACCCAGATTATTGTCAAAAGCGGTGGATGCAACTTGATGCATGCTTGGAGAAGCTAATGAACCTATATCTTCAGTGGTGTTTGTATTCAAATAATATTTCTTTATCCCGGCAAGTTGATGTGCTCTGTGAAATGCGAATATAACGCTTGAATCTTGTTGATTGAAATAAGGTTGCGAAACCCACCCAAAAGGTTCCTTAGTAATGCGCTTAACCGGTGTGACCGGTGATTTTTCCAGTTTTGATATATTGCTTTGTTGGAATTCTTTTTCATAGCTTATAAACTCCTGCCACGCTTCATTGAATTCTAAACCATATAATTCTCGAAATTCATTTAAAAAACCCGAATAGAAATCGCTTGGTTGTTGTTTGAACCATTCTATAAATTTCCAAACATCATATTTAACAGTCAAATAATTTGCAAACCTCGTTCCGTACAAATAAAATATCGTCTCCAATAAAAAGGAATCATGTGAAGTAAGAGCATCCAATTCAATTATGTCTGGAAAATTTTTATTATCCAAGACTAAAGTGCGGAAGTACATCTCACAAAAATTACTAAATAATCTTCCGAATCCACCGCTCAACCATGTCTCCATAAAAACTGCAATTGCTTCCTGATGCCAACGCGGAGAATACCTATTATAATTAGTGAGTAAACTATAAAATATAGTTACTGGTTCTATTTGCTCCGGCGCTACTTTTGAAAAGATCGACCGGGCAACAGATTCAATGTCTGACTCCTGATCATTTACAATAATATGGACCAGCTCGTGGCTGATGATCCATTGCAATCGATCATTATAAGGAATGATTTCATAACTTGGTTCAAACGGTTCAATTTCCAACCTGATAAAATTTTGCGGAACTGATGTTGCAGTGCCAAATCCATAATCATAAATATCGTAAGTATTTATTACAATTTTTTCTGACGGGAAATAATCAAAGATTTCCATCAATTTTGATAAAGCATTTTCTGCGGACTTTGCAACTTTGGGAATTATATGGGAGTGGCTTTCAGAGTAAATTATTTTGAAATGATCTGTTTCAATTTCCTTCCAAGCTACCTGAGCTTTCAGAATGTTGGGGAAAAAGAAAAATAAAAAAATTACTGCAATTTTTAGCATAATGTTCATTGAACAAATATACTTATTTTTCTTTAAAGCAAAAATAAGTGAGTATTTCAGATAATATGAGCCCCCAATTAACATTGGAGGCTCATTGATTGATCAGAATTTATCAGTACCAATCAGACGCGAAAATTTATTACACACACAAACAACAAGAGATAACATCACTTCCGTAATTCTCTTCTATCGAGCTGCCAACTGTGCGTTGGAAATCGTCCATCCGTAGCGGCTACCTAATTGCTCTAACTGTGCGTTGGAAATCGTCCATCCGTAGCGGCTGCCTAATTGCTCTAACTGTGCGTTGGAAATCGTCCATCCGTAGCGGCTGCCTAATTGCTCTAACTGTGCGTTGGAAATCGTCCATCCGTAGCGGCTGCCTAATTGCTCTAACTGCGCGTTGGAAATCGTCCATCCGTAACGGCTGCCTAATTCTTCGATTTGAGCGGAAGATTTGCTTTCAATTACATTATATTTGTCTAAGCCAGTAGGCTGAACAAATTTTGCATCTGGATTATCACCTGGAATTGTTTCAACATTTTGGATCACGCGGTATCTTACAGCTTGCTCTATTATAGCTGTAGATTGCGCCCAAACGGAAGATGCTAATAACAAAATAATGCCGGCTAAAAGAATAGATTTTTTCATTTTCAAGCACCCCTTAATTGTGTATTGCTTTAAATAATTGCCAAAGGCATGCCACAGTCGATATCTTATTTACAGCTCCTAAAGCAAATTTTTGAAGTGCGAGCAGTAATTATTACTGTAAATATTTTTTACTATCGAGCTATTGTGTAAATTTTATTTACTTATAAATATTGATCCCTCTGTATGGAAAAAATTGGAATATCGATTAAATGAACAGGCAAAACATTAATAAAGGAAATACCAATTCCGAAATTCTTGAATAAAATTATAAGGATAGACCTTAGAAAAGTGAGAAACTAAAGATGACTATGAATTTAATAATTTATCTAATTTGGGACGGGAAATGCCAAGCACCTTTGCGGTTTTACTTTTATTCCCGTTTAGTTTACGCAGGACTTCCTTAGCATATATCTGGGTGAGCGATTCAAGAGGGATTTTTTTATAATCGATTTCGAGCTCAACATGCCCCGGGGCTATCTTGGAAGTTTTCAAAAATTTCCCCTCGATAGACTGGAATAGGTCTTCCGGTATGATTTCATTACTATCAGAAAGAAGAACTGCTCTTTCAATAGCATTTCGTAACTCACGAACATTCCCCGGCCAGTCGTATCCCAGCATAAATGATTTTAATTCAGCCCCCATAGATGGGATTTCTTTACCGAACTTCTCAGCCATTTCGGCAATAAAATGTTCAGCAAGAATAATAATATCGTTTCCCCTACTGCGTAATGGAGGTATTTCGATTGACACAACATTCAAACGGTGAAAAAGATCAATTCTAAATAGCTCAGTATCAACCATTTTTTTGAGATCACGATTTGTAGCAGAAATTATTCTTGCATTAAAACCTATGTCTTTAATTCCGCCAAGACGACGAACGATTTTTTTATCCAGGGCTTTCAACAACTTTACCTGAATCTCTAAACTCAGATCCCCTATTTCATCCAGGAAAACAGTTCCATCCTCGGCTAATTCGAAAAGACCAAGTTTGCGATTCTTTGCATCTGTAAATGCACCTCTTTCGTAGCCGAACAATTCTGATTCAAGAAGAGTTACAGGAATTGCAGTGCAAACAATATCAACAAAAGGTGAGGTGGAGTTGGGACTGTTTTTATGAATTGTCTGAGCCAGTAATCCTTTCCCTGTCCCGGTTTCACCAAGTATTAAAACACTAACTTCGTGATTCTCCGAAATTTTCTTCGCCAGTTCAACCGTTTTGATCAGCTCAGGAGAGCGGCCTATTATATTATCAAATTTATAAATGAATTTTTCAGATTCATCCAGATCGGATCTATATTTTATTGTGAAATTTTCAACTACTTCATTGAGAAAAGATTTGAATTTTTGCAGTTCATAGGGGATTATATAAATATTATTAAAACCGAGACGCGCCAATGTACTTGTAAAAATCACATCATCCGAGTCTGTAACTATGATAAATGTATTATCATAAACATTGAATAATTGTATTGCATTATCCAATATCTTGTCTTCCAGGCTATGAAGCCCCAAAATAACCACATCTTGAGGTTTCAGATCGAAAGTCTTTGGTTTGGTTGCTTTTATACTAACATCATCAAAATTGATTTGATTTATTGAAAGATCAATAAAAGAAGAATCAATTCCTTCCGAAAATATTTTAAAATGAATCTGCTTAGAAATCATTTTACAAATTTTTCCCAAACATTTAGTTTCTCCATTGCAGATTTTCTCGCCGGCTTTGAAAGGTATAATCTTCTAATCCGGATATCCCCGATATTAAATGCAAAATGATTAATTAAAGACTTAGACAAGATAATAAATTCATTTGCCTTTCTCAGGTTTCCTCTATCTAAATAAGTTTCTGCCAATGCAAATAAAATTTTCCAAGATAACTCCGTTATACTTTTTTCTTTAATCTCATCATACGCCATTTCAAAATAATCCAATGATGGTTTTAATCCGGAGTCTTTATATTCATAGGATATTCTCCCTAAAAGGTAATTCTTCCATGCATGAAATAAAGGTCTATTCTCAATATTTTCCAAAAAGGGAATTTGGTTCAAAGTATCTATTGCCCTTTCATGCATAGAATTTGCAATAAATATTTCCGTTAGTAAAATATTTACAGTGATGTATAAAGTATATTCGCTCATCTTGAGATAATAATCCCTTACTTTGATAAGCTCAGAGGATAAATCCAATCCGGTTTCGGAACATAACATGCGAAGTTGCTTTATGAACGTAAGATTAACATTATGTTTTTCCGGCAGACTATTGTTCACTATAACGAGTTCGTATTCTTGAATTATCTCGTCAACATGTTCAATATCGTTTAATTCAAAATATAATCTGCCTTGTAAAAAAAGAACTTCCCCGACTTCATTTTTGTTTTCAAGAGATTCAAATATATTTTTAGCTTTTGCCAAAGCTTCGCTCGCGTTTTTATATTCTCCCCCGTTCAAAAATATCTCACCCATATTTGTCTGAACAAGCCCTTGTTCATTTTTGTTACCCAAACCGTTATATATTGAAAATGCTCGTTTGTAATTATTAACAGCTTTTTCAAACTCGAACCGGTCAAAATAATAAATACCGTAGTTCAATAAAATTGCCGCTTCTTGGTCAAGGCTGCCGGTAGTAAGATTTTTATTTAAGGATCTTTGCCAATGATATTCAGCTTTGGAAAAATTTCCTTTCAATGAATAAATGTTGCCTACATTAGTTTCGGTTCTTGCTTCTTCGAATCCTAAATTTTCATCGCGGTATATTCTTAATGCCTCAGTAAAAAAAGGCATTGCTTTATCAACATCATTTTTGGAAGAAAATTCCAAAACACCAAGTAAGTTATAACTCCGCGCTATGGTTCCCGGAGCTGCATATTTGGCCTCAATAACTTCGAGACATTTTTTCTTACACTCTTCAAAATTCGTAAGATGAAATTCTGCGTTAGCAATCTCAACTAAAACTTTTAGTCTAGTCGGTTCATCTTTTATTACCGGCAAAATAGTTTCATATAAACCTTTCCCTTCCACATAACTTCCGGTACCCAATAAACTACCGGCTTTCTGGATAAGCAATTCTGCTTTGTCTTCCGAGGAAAATCTTGTCCCTAAAAGTTCATCAGTCTCTTTTAAACATGCTCTATAATCCTTCAATTTAAAATTCACCCTGCTCAACCTAAGCTTTATATCGAATAATCTTTTTTCGTCAAGTTTGTACTCCAATAATTGCTGGAGCAAGTTTCTCTGGTAAGAGAAGGCGGAAAGCGATTCGGCGCTTTTAATTTCTTCACATAATACTTCGTATGCAAAAACATATTTACCTGCTGATTCAAACATTCGCGCAATTTCATTTCTGTTGAAATCTTTTAGATCGGCTTTCAAAATCCAGGCTAATGTAAATAATTTGAGTTCTTTATCCTCAACTTTTTGATAAATGTAATCATGCAGCGATGATGATGTAAATATAAGATCGGTACCGGCTGTATGCTTAATAATATTCTTTTCCTTTAACTCATTAATCCAGACGAACAATTGATTTACATCCGATTTAAGAAGGAGTTGGATATCTGTTTCCGAAATGGGAATCTGTAATAGTGATAGAGTTTCGGCAATTTCTTTGCTTTGGCTGCTAAGACCGGAGAGACGAAGTTCAAATATTTGATCAATGCCTCTTTTCAATACTTGGATTTTTTTAGAGTCTGTACTGAAATTTATATAACCTGGTTTTGGTTGCAATACCTGTATATAGAATAAGTCTTTAATAAAATTATAAATACGTCCCGGGTGAAGATCGGAAAATTCAATAATTGTATTTTTAATTTCATCCAGCGGGAAATTAGCTGAGAATGTTCTTTCCAATAATTTAATTACTTCATCTTCTCTTGTAAGAGCTATTTTAATATTCGACTTATTTGTATCCAATGTACTGTTATGAACAGTATCATTCTGAGTAATGATTACCTTAATATTATTTGCGAGAAAAATAGGAATAACTTCTTCAAGAAGGCGAATAGTAAACGGATCATATTCGAATATGTCGTCGAATATTATCGTAAACCTTAGCCCTGATGATACCTGGATAAAAATCGACCGGATTTCCTCAATAAGATTCGGCGGTTCTTCGAGGAGAAGTAAGTTGAAATTCGAACGTATTTTACTGCTCAATCTGCGGTATACAAAATCGGTGTAGAGAATTTCTTTAAGAATCTTTTTCCAAAAATGAGAATGCCCGTTCAAACTGTTACTATTGATTAAGATAACATCTTCATTGTTATAGTAGATTTCCTCCACAGAGAGAGTTTTGCCGGCCCCCTCTTCTCCAGTTATGGAAATAATCCCGTCGCTTTCTTTATTAACAAGGTATTCCCTTATTGCCATTACGATATTGTTCATTATGAATGTACGTGCGGGATTCCAATTAGTAAGATATCTATCATCAATCCTAATACCCAAACCTGTAATAATCTGCAATGCATCTTTGAAACGTTTATCCGGATCTTTGTCCAATAATTTTTTAATAACGTTTACCAGTTTTTCAGAGTAATTAGCGGAGTCATATTGGAATTCCTTCTCCAGATGTTCTTTAAATATTTCCAATTCCGAATTACCTGTTGCCGGGAATTTTTTATAAATCATTTTATATAGAAGAACGCCAAGCGAATAAAAATCAATCTTGAAATCAATTTTCTTGTCAGATAATATTTCAGGGGCGATATATTCTGCCGTCCCCATTTTTGCAACTTCACTTATATCTTTTGCATTTCTTGTTAAGCCGAAGTCAATCAGTTTAACTAGTGGTTTGGAATTCTTTGGCTGAACTAAAATATTTTCAAATTTCAGATCGTAGTAAATATAATTTGATGAATGCAAATAATAGAGAGTATAACAAATCTGTGAAATAATATCTTTTAGTAATTCTTCGGCATCTTCTTTATAATAATCATCTAATTTTACACCTTGAATAAAATCGAGTGTAAAATACTTACTCCCTTCTTCTATCCCGTTTTGGTTTCCATCTTTTTCTACTTCAACAACAGTACCGTAATCGTAAACTCTAACAATATTCGGGTGATCGAGCTTTTTAAGTATGAGAAACTCTTCTTTGAAAGTAATTATTTCCTTTTTATCAACATTGGAGGGTAAAATTTTTATAGCCATCCGTTGATAATTGTTATCGGAATCCTGACATAAAAATACTTTACTTCTCCCTTCGCCAATTTGGTTTAATATTTTATATCTACCGTTAATCATTTTTGTATCCGCGGGTCCATCATTTTTTCTAATTTAGTTCCCAAGTTATTCAGCGTAAGTAACGTTAAAAACAATAACAAACATGGGAATAAACTCATCCACCATGCCTGTGATAAATAATACTGCCCGGCTTCAATCATCGATCCCCATGAAGCGTAATGGCTTCCCACCCCAAGTCCGAGATAGCTCAACGCAGACTCTGCAATGATCACGTTGCTGTATTGAAGAACTAAATTAACTACAACCGGGGATAACATTAACGGCGCAAACTCTTTTACCAGTATATGATAGTTTGATCTGCCTAAAAGTTTTTCCGTAATTATAAAATCTTTTTTCTTTGCGGTAATTACTTCACTTCTGACAATCTTATACAAACTCATCCAACCAGAAATTCCTAGTACAAAAACAACTACCATCACCGAATTCCCCAACAGAGCAATTATTAGTATTATCAGGAAAATCATTGGGAATGCCAAGAACATTTCAGTAAGGCGATTCAATATAGTGTCAATTATCCCCCCATAAAAACCGGAAATAAATCCCAACCCTATGCCAATTATCATTGAAATTAGTACTGAACACAAGCCAATGAACAGAGACAGTCTTGCGCCATATAATATTCTTGAAAATATATCTCTACCGAATTCATCTGTTCCAAGCCAAAATATAACCGAATAATTTTCTGCGTACAGGTTTTTTGCATTTAAATATCCACGTGAAATAATCTTCTCTTTCCCCGCACTGTAAATAATTATATCTTCACTTAATTCAATTTTATCCGCAACAAAATAATTTTCATCAATTACATCAGGTTTTATCGATCTTTTAACGCGAACAAAGTCTGATATTTGATCAATAGTATTGTATTTTTCTTTTAATTCCAATACCTCTAAAGATGATAAGGGGGGAAGGAGACGCGCAACAGAAATATCATATTGTAACCCCGGATTAGAGTTGGTTATCAACGGGGCCAAAATCGCGCCTAAAGAAAGCAAGCATATGAAAGAATTTATAAAATTTATTTTTGCTGAAAATATATTCAATTTATTCCTTAACAGAAAAACGCCGATAGGAGCTAAAACCAAAAATAAGAGTGAACAAATATAATCTAATAATTGCCAATCAAAAACTTTAACTGTATCTGCCGGTTTACTAAACAATAATTGGACAAAAGAAAAAAACAATTCAATTAGTTCTATTATTAACTCAATCCGTAATGCGGTTAGAATCAAAAAGATTGATATAAGGAAATGCCATATTTTCAATTTCCCAATCACTTAATTCAGCATCCCTGCAATGGTTCTTCTATCAATTTTCACCTTTATCAGATCCGCAATAGTATTTGTGAGAATTACCAAAACACCGGATATAAAAGAAGTGCCTACAACCAGCGGGTAATCGCGTAAAATTATTGCATTAATTGTAAGACGCCCCATACCCGGTAAACCGAAAATCACTTCGGTTATTAAAGCGCCTCCGAAGAGTATTCCTAATTCCACTCCTGCAACGGAAATAAACGGTCCTATGGCGTTCGGGATCACATGTTTAAGTAATAATTCTTTTTCATTGATTCCCATTGCCCGTAAATTCAACACAAAAGATTTGTTGTAAATTGCTTCCAGGTTATCGCGGAGGTATTTATAATATATTACAATTCCGCCCAGCGATAATGTGATCAACGGCAGAATCATATGAATTGCATAATCGAATAATTGCACTGCAAAACTTCCATTTACCTTATCAAAAGATTGAAGATCCGACGAGGGGAGAATTTTTAATTGCAGAGAGAATATGTAAATAAGAATTACACCAAGAACATAAACCGGTAATGCGTAAACTACCAAAGCCCATTTTGAAACGAACCTATCAAAACTACCGTTAAACTTTTTAGATGCCGTAAGCGCCAGCCAAAATCCGGTTATTATCTGGATAATAAAACTAAGAGAGGCAAATATCAGAGTAAATGGGAGATAATCCATAATAACCGAAAAAACAGGAGTACGGTAATTATATGAAATCCCGAAGTCACCTGTTAAAAGGTTTGAAACAAATTTTATATATTGTGAAATGACGGGGCTGTTCAAACCGAATGATACCCTAACATGCTCGGCAAGTTGAGGACTTAGTTCGGGTGAAATTAATTTTTGTGCCGGATCCCCCGGAGCAAATCTAAGAAGTATAAAAATAAAACTAACCAGCAAAAACAAAATGATAATAGAAGAGATAATTCTTCTCAAGAAAATTCTTACTATCCGTTGATTCATAATTTATTCTTTCAATGACCAATTCCAACAATAGTGGATACTGCCCAATGGATTAATATCAATGTTTTTTATTCTTGAATTATATACCACAATATTGTCAACCCAATATAAAAAAGTAACAGGTTCTTCTTCATGAATAACTTTATGAAGGCTTCTATATACTTGAGACAATTTTTCTTTTGAAATTCTCTTCTCCAAATCATCCAACAATATATCTACCGCAGGGCTCATATAACTTGCAACATTGGGGAAAGCATTTTCCAAATCCGAATGCCAGAATGGTCTAAGTTCAAGAGGGATTGGAACCGCCCAGCCTGAAATCCATGCATCCAATTTTTTCTGGAACATTTGGTTAACTAAAATTGAAGGTTCAAGCGTAACCAGGTTTACTTCGATTCCTACTGCCTTAAGATGATTTATTATCACGGTTGCAGAGCTGCTTCGCCTCGGATGGCCGCCTGGAATATTAAGATCGAAAGAAAACTCAACACCATCTTTATCACGTATACCATCATTGTTAGAATCAATCCATCCTTGGCTGTTAAGTAATTCTTTGGCTAAGACCGGATCATACTTATACGGTTCAACATTATCATTAATCGCCCATTTAAATATCGGTGCGATAGGCCCCGTACTTAATTCACCGTAATTACCCAGAAATTCTTGCAAAATCATTTCACGGTTAATAGCATGAGTTAATGCGCGTCTAACTATTTTATTACCGAATAATTTATTCGGAATTATATTCCCGTTCTCCGCTAGTTCAAGGGGGTCAATATTATTCCAGCCTACATAGTCATACTCTCTCCCCTTCCTAAATGCAAAAGTAAGATTGTCATAATTTTCAATTTCTTTCAACTCCTCACTTCGAACGTTTTCGATTATATCTATTTCTCCCTTTTTAAGTTGGATTATACTTGAGTTATAATCGGGTATGATTTTGAAGACAATCTCTTTTATCGAATTTTTATAAGCAAAGGGGGAAGATTCAATAAGTTGAAGAATTATTGATTGATTTTTTTTCCATGATGAAAATTTGTATGGGCCTGTTCCAACCGGAGAAAAGCTTTCATTTGCAGAAGATAAGTTCTCACGTTCAATTTTTTCAAAAATGTGCTTTGGTATTATGGGCATATCCGCATCAAACAATGATGGAACCGAACCCGGCTTGAAATTAAATTTTATAGTGTATCCCGAAATGATTTGGATTGATTTAGATAGATCAATACTAAGATCATCTTCTGTATAGTAATTTTCGAAACCGCCATAAAATCTGCTCTGTACAACAGGATCCGAATAAAGATCAAATGAAAAGAGTACGTCTTCAGCCGTGAATTTTACACCATCGCTCCACGAGATATCTTCGCGCAATTTGAAAATAATACTCGTTGAATCATCAACCCATTCCCAGCTTTCGGCTAATAAAGGAAATGATGTTAGATCGCTTCTGTTTTCATCCCAACCGTGCCCTACCAGGCCTAAATAAATCAATTCGGTAACATTCCCTTCGTCCATATTAAATGTAAATAAAGGATTGAATGTAGTTACATCCGAAGAAATGCCGATTACAACTCTATTCCCCAATTCAGATTCGGTTTTACCGCACCCGGTAAGTGTAATAAGTAAAATTGAGAAGAACAAAAATAAGATTGTTCTGTTACCCATTTGTCCCCATTGTTTATCTGAAATTTTTTAAAAAACTAGTGCCCCATAATTCTTTTAATAATATACAAATATATAATAAATAATAAACAACCGGCTTTGAGGAATCTTTCTTTTTTTAGTTGGAATTTCTTGGTATTTTGATTTCAATACTTCTTAACAATTTACAATACTTTTATGCTTGATGTGAATATCAATTCGATAAGATTAATTACTGATAACTGTGAAAAAGAACTATTGAATTCCATTCATTTTGCTATCGAAAGGGGGACAATAAATTCAATATTAGGCAAAAATGGATCCGGTAAATCTACGTTAATTTCTTCCCTTACATGCTTGGTAGATCCCCGTTTTATTAAAGTGGAAGGAGAAGTTACTTATAACGGCGTGAATATTTTTGATATGGATACAAGATCTCTTCAGAATTTTAGAATGAATATTATTAGGTATGTTTTCCAGGATTCGATAAATATTTTCGATCCTCTAAAAACATTCGAATATTACTTTAAAAAAACAGGAGCTGAAATTCACCAAATAGATTCTTATTTAGATTATTTTCTACTCCCCGGCAGTAGAGAAATTTTTAAAATGTATCCATATGAAGTAAGCGGAGGAATGGCTCAAAGAATAAATCTAATACTTGCATTTTTAGCCGAACCCAAAATATTATTTTTGGATGAACCGACATCATCAACAGATATTCCGATTGCAAATCTCATAAAAATTAAATTGAAGGAATATGTAAAAGAGAAATCGACTTCGGTTTTAATTATTACACAAGATATTCGTTTCGCATTTGAGGTTTCCGATAAGATCGCGCTGATTTCAGATGAAACAATTTCTAAATTTTATTCCACTGCAGAGATTTTCCAAAGCGGAGAGAAATTCGGCTTTGACGAATTCAAAACCAAACTAGAAAATTTTAAGGACTGCTAATTTGCTTATTGTAAACAATGTATCCTACAAACCCGATTTACCCGCTCTATTCAGACAGGGTGAGAAAAATAAATTCATTCTAAAAAATATTTCATTCGATTTGAAAGAGGGGAATATTCTTGGTATAAGCGGTGAATCTGGCGGTGGTAAAACAACTCTTGCTAAAATTATTTCGGGAATTATTAAGCCGACATCAGGGAATATAATTTTCACTCAAAAGAATTCATCGAGTAATCGAAAAAGTAACGTACAAATTCTATTTCAAAATAATGACGAGTTGATTAACCCACTCAGAACTGTCGGAAATATTTTGAAAGACGGTGCTTACTCTGAAAATTATATTGCGGAGATTTGTGCTTTAACCGGGTTAGAGGAAAACTTACTGGGTAAAAAAGGATACCAGTTAAGCGGAGGTGAAAGACAACGTGTTGCTTTGGCTAACATACTTAGTGCTAAACCAAAATTATTAGTTTTAGACGAACCCTTTTCGGCACAGGACCCCGGCTCGCAAAATCATTTTGTTGAATTATTCCGCAAAATCAATAGTGAAATGAATATGACAATGATTTGCATTTCTCACGATATATCAATACTAAAATCATTAAGTCATCAGACAGCAATCATGTATGAGGGGGAAATTCTTGAATTAAGTAATACTGCCGATCTTTACAAAAATCCAAAACATCCATACACCAGATTTTTATTAAAATCTAACGAGTATTCATTAAACCGTGGAGATTTTGCTTCTGGTGAAAAAATCATGGGCGCAGCATGTTCATTCTATAATAGATGCAGCCGTCGAAGTGATGAATGCCTGGAGGTAGTAAAAAAAACCGAAACAAAGGGGCATATTACCCTGTGCAATAATCCCTTTTAATCAACCGGTATAGTGAATGTAAATTTGCTCCCCTCGCCGATAACACTGGTAACCGATATTTCTCCGCCATGTTTATTTACCATTTCTTTACAAAGTCTAAGACCTAATCCTGTTCCCTGCTCTTTTTCCGTGCCCAATGTTGTGTGTTGAGAATCGGATTGGAATAATTTATCCAATACATCGGCAGGTATTCCTACGCCGGAATCTGTCACGCTTATTTCAATATTATTTCCATTTCTAGCAGAAGAAATATTTATACTGCCGCCGCTATTAGTAAACTTGAGTGCATTTGAAGTTAAGTTCCTAAGAATTGTATAAACCATGTTTCGGTCGCCGTTGATGTAGACCTCTTCCGCCACTTTGTTTGTAAGTTCAACATTTTTCCTTTTGGCATAATCAAAAAAGAGACCGCAGACTTTTTGGCTGAGCTCATGAAGATTTAATTTCTCAGGTTCAAATTTCAATCGGCCTGTTTGAATTCTTGACCAGTCGAGAAGGTTGTTCAGCAAGTCATTAACATTTTTCGCAACGTCATGAATATTAGTAGAAAATTCTTTCAATTCATCAATCGAAAGTTCTTCACATTCTAGTGCAATCACTTCGGAATAGCCTAAAAGCGCTGTAAAAGGACTCTTAAGATCATGAGCTACAATTGAGAAAAACTTATCTTTGTCTTGATTAAGAGATTTGAGTTCTTCGTTATATTCTTTAATTTTTTCTTCAACTACTTTGCGTTCAGTAATATCTCGATAAATTCCGAAGACAGCTAATTTTTCCCCTTTCATCTGAATTGGAGAAGCTAGAATCGAGACGTGTACATAAGATCCGTCTCTTCTAAGCCGAACAGTTTCCATGCTGATTTTCTCACCATCTTGAACGGCGGCGGTAATTTCGCTTGCTTCGTTTCTTAATTCCGGAGTAGTTAATAATTCATCAACGTTTTTACCAAGAACTTCATTCTCTTTATAACCGAACATATAAGTAAACTCTTTATTTACACGCAGAATGTTGCTCTCATAATCAAGTATAACCATTGCCTCCGGCGCAGTCTGGAAAAGTTCTTCGAAATACATTTTTTCTATCTCTAATGCTTTTTCGATTCTCCTTTTCTTTGTAATATCAATCAAGACCGCATGAGATTCAATTATCTTCCCTGAAGAATCTTTATCGGAAATTGCGGATATCAGTATGTCTAAAATATCTCCATTCTTTTTCAAAAACTGGGAAGGCGCATCATCAATAAATTCCATCTTCTGATATTTCGGCAAAAGAGAATTAAGAATGTAATGCTTGGTCTCATCTGTAACAAAATCATAAAACTTTTTACCAATAACTTCTTCTCTTTCATATCCGAGCATCTTAAGCCAATAATTGCTTACACTGGTCAGTCTATAATCATTATCAATTGTTTGAAGCATAACCGGGGTTTCATTATAAAAAGAACGGTAACGTTCTTCACTAACTTTTAAAGCATTTTTAGTGCCAACGCGGTTAATTGCCATGGCAATCTGTGAAGACACAAATACAAGTATATCTTTATCTTTCTTTGTAAGTATTTGATCATCATGATAACTTTGAACCGCCAATACACCAATCGACTGCTCGTTTGTTTTTAAAGGAACTCCAATCCAATAATTTGAAGGAGTTCCGACCATTCCTATTTCACCTTTGTCTTCAAGTTCTTTCATAATTTCAGGGGTAGCAAACAAAGGTTCGCCGGTGCGGTATACATATTCGGTTAAAGTGTTTCCAAGTTTCATTGGTCCCGGGGGATCGTCTTCTTCATCAACAAAATAAGGAAATGTAAAGAGATCAATTTTTTCATCGTACAAAGCAATATAAAAGTTATTAGCCGGTATAAGTTTACCAACAATTTCATGAATTTTTATGAATATCTCGTTAAGGTTATCAACGCTTATAGTAGCAGCAGCAATTTCATAAACAGCAGATTGGTTTAATTCTGATTTCTTACGCTCCGATATATCCCGCACAATTGCAAGGACCCAATACTTTTGAGAAAGTCGAATTCTTGTAAGACTTACTTCAGTTTCGAATATCGTGCCATCGTTTTTTTTATGAGTCCATTCAAAAAATTGAGGTATGCCTTGATAAGTGAGGTTGATATATTCATGTGCTTTATCTGAAGAATTAGATCCGTCGGGTTGTTTCTCAGGTGAAAATAGCTGGGGCGATTTCCCGATTATTTGCTTCCTTGTAACTCCGAATAGTTCAAGAGTTCTTTTATTACAATCGATAAACTTGTCTTTATCCATTAAGAAAATAGAATCATTCCTTGATTCGAAAATTTCCTTAAATCCTGCTTCACTATTTTCAAGCTCCTGAAGAATAGTTTTATAATTTTCTTCAAGTTTTTTAACCTTATTAACTTTTCTCTGCATCTTATTGAGTTCATCAATAAGCTGCTGCTTTGTAAATTTATCGTAGCTTTGCTTAGACATACAAGGTAAAAGTTAATTTTATAAATATTTTTTGCAAAACACCTCAAAAATGATACAACAAAACATAGCAAAATGTTATTAAACAACAAACAAAAATAGCATTTGCTCAAAATTTCTTTTTTTTATTACGATTTATCAAGATTTCCCAATTTATCATCGAGAAAAAATGAAAAAAGTTGAGTCGTTAAAATTTATAAATCCTAGGAACCCTTGTATTGATATTTGTAAGAATTTCATATGGAATTGTACCTGCCCAATCTGCCATTTCTTCACAGGTTATTCTCTCCTTTGTTCCTCCTCCCATCAGGATCACCTCATCACCATTATAGGCACTTTCGTTTTCGATATTAACAACAATTTGGTCCATCGAGATTGTCCCTATAACCGGATATTTATTCCCTCGAATAACAACATGCGCCCTATGAGACATGCTTCTAAAATATCCATCACCGTAACCAACAGGCACCGTTACTGCTCTAACCGGATGATCAGTTTCCCACGATGAACCATAACCGACAGGATGCCCAGGTTTAATTACTTTAAAATAGACTACCAGGGACTTCCAAGTCAATGCAGGCTTAACCGAAATAGTATTAATCACTTCTTTTGATGGCATTACACCGAACATCATAATCCCCGGGCGCACCATTTCGTAATTAGCTTCGGGAAGCTGGAGAATAGCGCCGGAATTTGAGATGTGACGTTCGGGCATAGAAATGGAATGTTTTGTATAAAAATGTAGCACCTCTTCAAATCTTTCCAATTGTAATCTCGCATGAGAAAGGTCCTCTCTTTCGGAATTCGCAAAATGAGAGTAAATCCCGTTGATGCAAATATGTTTGCATTGTGCGGCAGTCTCAAGAAATTTTTCCGCATTATAATAGTGAACGCCGATACGCTCCATTCCTGTATCAATTTTAAGATGTACTTGTGCACGGATTTTCATTAGTTTGGCCGTTTCATCAATCTGTTTTAATTTCTCTATCGAGGAAGCGGTAATTGCCAAATCATGCTTCAGGAATAATGGTATTTGATTTCCCAATATTCCACCAAGCACAAGAATAGGGAGTGTAATCCCCATTTCCCTCAGTAAAATTCCTTCTTCCAAAACGGCAACACCAAGACAATCGGCTTGAAGCTCCTGCAGTAACTGGGCAATGCGAATAAGACCATGCCCATAAGCATTGGCTTTTAAAATCGGCATTACCTTTGCCGGGTAAACATGATTTTTTATTTTCGCAAAATTATCGGACAATACATTTAGATCTATTTCCAAATGAGTCGGACGAATAACTTCCGTCGTACTTATTGTCGGGTGATTGTGTGAATCTATCAATTTTACTCTTAAGTTAATTTCTACACTTAATATAAATTATTTATACGAATTTTACATCGACTTCTTTGGGCAATCCAATTAATACGTTGCCGGTTAAATTCTTTTTATTTGTCAAATATATTGATATGATACCTAAAGATTCTTATTAGTAATAAAGTTGAAATAATATTATTTTCGATTATAACAAAAAAAGCACTCATCAAAAAGTTCAAATTAACGCGGGGTAAAATATGGATTATCGGAAATCTGTAAGTATAATTTTCCTGATCATTTTTATTTTTTCTATCTCATTTTCTTGCACACATGAAAATTCCAATGTTGATAATAATAAAGTAAAGCACACCGATTGGAGTAAAAATGCTACTATATATGAAGTTAACATAAGACAATACACACCGGAAGGGACTTTCAAAGCATTTGAAGAACATCTGCCAAGATTGAAAGAAATGGGCATCGACATTTTGTGGCTTATGCCTATCAATCCCGTAGGTGAACTTAATAGGAAAGGAACCCTCGGAAGTTATTATGCCGTAAAAAATTATAAAGAAGTTAATCCCGAATTCGGTTCCCTTGATGATTTCAAAAACCTTGTTGATAAATGTCATGAATTGGGAATGTGTGTAATTTTAGACTGGGTAGCCAATCACACTGCATGGGACAATAATTGGACGGAAACGCATCCCGAGTTTTACAACAAAGACACACTGGGTAATTTCTACCCACCGGTAGCAGATTGGAGCGACGTCATTGATCTTAATTACGATAACATGATGTTATGGGATTTTATGATAGACGCTATGAAATATTGGATCAGGGAATGTGATATTGACGGTTACCGTTGCGATGTTGCCGCAATGGTTCCTACAGAATTTTGGGATAGAACCCGCAAGGAGTTAGATGAAATAAAAAATGTTTTTATGCTTGCCGAAGCAGGTGAAAGTTATTTGCATGATAATGCATTCGATATGACATACAACTGGCCGTTGAAAGATTTGATGAACGAGATTGCAAAAAATGGGAAAGATGCATCCGATTTAAAAACACTATTCGAAAACGAGAAGACGGAATACGATATTGATGCATATAGAATGACATTCACAACAAATCACGACGAGAACACCTGGCACGGAACAGTTTTTGAAAGATTAGGTGAAAGTGCCGAAATGTTTAACGTACTTACAGCAACCGTTAAAGGAATGCCTCTAGTTTACAGCGGGCAAGAAGCAGGGCTCAATAAACGTCTTGAATTTTTTGAAAAAGACCCAATTGAATGGAAAGAGCATAAATTTTATGATTTGTTTAAGTCTCTTTTCTCACTTAAGCATAACAATAAAGCATTGTGGAACGGTGCTTCCGGGGGTGAAATGAATTTCATCAATTCCAACAATGAACAAAATATTTTATCATTCTTCAGAGAAAAAGAGGATAATAAAATTATTGCCCTGTTCAATATAACGGAAAGCGATCAAACTCTATCATTAAACGGCAATGGATTGGAAGGCAGCTATACTGATGTTTTTGATAATACTGAATTTGTTTTCCCATCAGATAATGTAGAACTAACATTGCATGCCTGGGGCTACAAAATATTTGTAAAATAGAGCGAAGCTTTGGATACACTTAATTGCAATAAATAATTAAATTTTATAATAAGGTAGTAATATGGAAAAACCGCGTTTAAGTTTTTGGCAGATATGGAATATGAGTTTCGGATTCCTTGGCATCCAATTTGGGTTTGCATTGCAGAACGCAAATGTCAGTCGAATTTTTGAAACACTAGGCGCCAGTATAGATGAGATTCCGATACTCTGGATTGCCGCTCCCGTGACAGGATTAATCGTCCAGCCTATCATCGGGCATATGAGCGATAAGACATGGACCAGGTTAGGAAGAAGACGACCATACTTTCTGGTGGGAGCTATTCTTGCTTCTCTTGCTTTATTTATAATGCCCAACTCCCCGGTTCTTTGGGTTGCTGCCGGAATGTTGTGGATTATGGATGCTTCGATAAATATTTCCATGGAACCATTCAGAGCATTTGTGGGAGACATGCTTCCTTCCGAACAAAGGACAACCGGTTTTTCCATGCAGAGCTTTTTTATAGGGACCGGTGCAATTGTGGCATCTGCTCTCCCTTATATGATGACAAACTGGTTCGGGATAAGTAACACTGCGCCTGAAGGTGTAATCCCTGCATCTGTAAAGTTTTCTTTTTACATCGGCGGATTTGTATTCTTCCTTGCTGTACTTTGGACGGTTTTGAAATCAAAAGAATATTCACCCGAAGAAATGAAAAGATTTTCTGAGATGAAAAACGCGGAAGATAATTTGGATAAAGCTATTTATACCGAAACTCCTATTGCATCATCTTTATTGAAGCGTAACGGGTTGGTATGGATAACAATAGGTATGCTTCTCTTCCTGGTTTTCTATTTATTCATTTATATGGATTACGGGTTGAGTGTTTTCTTTGGCGGCGCTGCCGTATTTGGAATTCTACAACTAATCGCTGCTTCATTAACAAGCAAAAATAAAAACTCAAACGGATTGGTAAGTGTAATTAACGATCTATATAAAATGCCAAAGACCATGGTGCAGCTTGCTTATGTTCAATTCTTTTCATGGTTTGCTTTGTTCGCAATGTGGATTTACACAACCCCGGCAGTAACACATCACATTTACGGCGCAACGGATACTTCCTCCGCGCTTTATAATGAAGGGGCCGACTGGGTGGGTGTTTTAATGGCAGTTTATAATGGTTTTGCCGCAGTGATGGCTTTTTTATTGATTTATATTGCTAAGAAAACCTCGCGTAAAACCGTTCATGCAATAAGTTTGGTTTGCGGTGGAATCGGGCTTCTTTCATTTTATGTAATTACCGATCCGAATATTTTATTAATCTCAGAACTTGGAATCGGTCTCGCATGGGCTTCAATACTTGCAATGCCGTATGCAATTTTAACGGGTTCACTCCCCCAGCATAAGATGGGAGTGTATATGGGAATATTCAATTTCTTCATTGTAATACCCCAAATAACAGCCGCCGCTATATTAGGATTTTTTGTAAGAAACCTTTTTGCCAATGAAGCAATATATGCAGTGGTGCTTGGTGGTATATCGATGATTGTTGCTGCAATACTTGTCAAGTTTGTAGATGATGTTGATGCGTAAAATATGAAAAACCTTCGAGGTCGAAACATGAGACTTAGTACTTTGACCTCGTAGGTTGTGAATACTTGCGAACCTTGAAGGGCGTCAAGGAAGTATAAGATGAACAAGGACAGAAATTTTTACAAGAACACCTTCCACCATCTTTACAATAGGGGTGTAAATAAACAGAGCATTTTTAAGGAACACGTAGATTATTATTACTTCCTTAAAAAACTCAACACGTACAAAAACAAATATCATATTTCCATTCTTGTTTATTCACTCATGCCGAATCATTTTCACATGTTCGTAAAACAAACTACCGACGACAAAACAATATGAAGATTCATAGGAGATATTCCAAACTCTTACACAAAATTTTTCAATACAAAATATAGCCGCGATGGTGTGTTATTTCAAGGCAGAACAAAAAACAAACACATTGATGATGAATATTATTTCACATGGATTATTAAATACATTTTGTTAAATCCTGTAAAGGCAAAATTAGTAAACAAACCTGAAGAGTGGAGATTTTCGAATGCACCGGATTTGTTTCGCATAAGAAAAGATGAAATAACTGATATTGAAAAAGTATTTTATTATTTCGATTCCGAAAACCAATTCCGTGAATTTATTTCGGATACTGAGACACCTGTTAGTTATGAGTTTTAAAATGAAAGACCTTCAAGGTTAGAGTCTTGTTCCTTGGCTTGTAACCTTGAAGGTCGCCAATACTTATTTCAATTCAATCATCTTCCAGCTAATTCCGTCAACACTCAAATTCAATTCATTATTTATAATTGAATAACTTTCACCAGATACTAAATCAATCCCTTGTTGAATTTTATACACAACCGGCAATGTAAGTTTCACTTGCTCTGTTTTCGGATTCTTATTCAGTACAACCAATAATCTTTCATTACAATCCGAACGGATGTAGCAATAAATATTATTATCCGCGATTAAGGGATAGTAATCACCGTATCTTAATGCAGAATGGTTATTACGCAGTTTTGTGATTAAAGAAACTTCTTTCAGCATTCTTTTTTCATATTGATCAAGCTGATCGTCAAATCTCATCATTCGGCGGTTATCGGGATCTGAAGCGCCGGTCATTCCGAATTCGCTGCCGTAATAAATTACCGGCACTCCCGGTATAGTCATCATGAACGCCATGTAAAGTTCTGCTTTGTTGTAACTTGACGGATGATCAACTTCAGGGGGATTGTTCCATCCTTCTTCAATTGCGCTCCATTGACTCAAATCCAAATCTCCGTCCGCATATGCCATGAACCTGTTTTTATCATGGCTATCCATTATGTTCCCCATCAAATGTAGGTTACCGTACACGGAAAAAGTTTTTTCCATCTCAGATTGTACTGCGGCAAATGATACGTTCGGGTCAACAAACGCAGCTTGCGCTATATTATAAATCTCAAAATTAAATTGCGCGCTCAACTGGCCGTGATTAACATATGAACTAACCAATTCATAATTTCCGAATGTCTCTCCTATTTGATAAACTTCCGTGTTTTTCGGAATCTCAATTTTTTGTTTTAACTTTTGAGTTAATCTGCGCCAAAAAATGTTAGGTACATGTTTAACCGCATCGTGCCGGAAACCATCAGCCCCGGTTTCTTGCAGCCACCAAACGGCGTTGTCTGTCATTGTTTCCAAAGCTTCGTTTGAATTATCATAATCGAATGAAGGAAGATAAGGTTCGAACCAGGTTGTTAACCTGAACTCATCCCAGAATCGGAGATTAAGCCTTCCGTCCGGAAGTTCCAGTCTTCCAAACCAATCGCGATGCTCTTGATAAAACGGGTGTTGTTCATGAACATGGTTTGATACAAAATCAAGTAGAACATGAATGTTACGTTGATGCGCCGAATTAATGAGCTCTTTCAATTTATCCATATCGCCGAATTTTTCTTCTACCTTATCGGGGGAAATAGGCCAATAACCATGATAACCTGAAAACCATCTATGCGGAACTGGATATTCTTTATAAGCTACATCCGGATTATCATACACAGGTGAAATCCATAAAACGTTTATGCCCAGCGAATCGAAATAACCTTCGTGTAATTTGTTTATCACTCCCTGAAGATCGCCCCCCATATAATTTGCTTTCGCAAATAATGAATCGTGCTGTACCTGCTTATTGATTGATTCATCCCCGTCGTTAAAGCGATCTATCATCAGTGAATAGATAACACCGTCATACCAGCTGAAATCACTTTTGTTGCCCGCAGGTTTCCCCTTCTTAACCATCACATATTGAGTGTTTGTATTCTGCCCGTCTTGTGTAACCGTTACACGAATAGTATGATCCGCAGCAATTCTATTTTTATCAAAATTCAATGTGATATCATCACCGTCTATATCAATTTGACCATAGGGGATTGATTTATTATCAAGCAGCGCGATAATATTTTTGTATTCTAACTTTTCTGTATGACTTTTCCTTTCATACTGAAATTTGAAGGCAACAACATTTTCATCCGCCGAATAATCAACCAGATGCAAAAATGTTTTCTCTTGGTAACGTTCAGGCACTACCAATATAGAATTGAAATCGCCAAATCCGTTTGGGACTTTTACATCGTTGGCCGGATCGATAAATTCCTTACCATCGCCGAAATATTTGTATTGGTATGTCCCGGGCTCAAGCGGCACAGATACTTCCAACACACCATCAGAATCTTCATCCGTCATAGGATATTGTTTTCTATCCCACCCGTTGAAACTGCCGAACAATGTTAAGCTCTCAAATTTTTCTTTTGGTTTTAGCTGGAACGTATGCATGTTGCGTTTTTTCACTTTAACGGAGAATTGGAATTTATCGCCATCATAGTCAAAACTAATCAGGGTCATCCCTTCAAAATCCATATTCGGAGTAAATGCAATTTTATTCTCCGTTTTATTATAATCGACCGTGACATTTTCATTCAGCAAGAAATTTACAGCATAATCTTCAGCGTAAAACATATCACTGATGATCACAGTATCCGTTACGCCTGCTGTTAATTTAACCGGTTGAATAACTTCTCTGATTTTTTGATCATTCGACGATTGACACGATACGAATAAACCAACAACTAAAGCCAAATAGAAATAATTAAAAATTCGCAACATTTTCTTCCCTTCTTTTCAATTACGAGTAATTAATAACTTTTTATGCTTCACTCTTTTTTGATTCATCTTTTACGAGGAACCATAATAATGTGGATATCGTCAATGTAACACCGCTGATAATGAAAATTAAATTTTTGTCCACTGCGCTTTGAATTGCAAATCCAAGTACAAGGCTTACAATCAATTGGGGCAATACTACCGATAAATTAAATATGCCCATGAAAAATCCCATCTTACTTTTATCAACTTTTTCGGACATTATCGCGAAGGGAAGACTTACAATTGCGGCCCAGCCTATTCCTAGAATTGCCATTATCACAAATAATGAAATCGCCGATGTGCCGAAGAATACAATTGCAAAGTAACCAATAGCCATTGTTCCAACGCAGTAAAGGTGAGTTCTTACACGTCCTAATTTTTCAGTGATCGGTTCAAGCACAAATGCAGGTAATACAGCTCCAACTGCATTCAATATTAAAAACGATATCGAAATTATCCAGCCGATCTCGGCATTGATTCCTTCTGATAACTCCGCCTGGAAATCGGTAACATCAAAGAATTTTTGCTTGATGAAAATTATTATAAATACAAACATAGTTTGTACACCTATCCATGAAAATCCGTGGGCTACATAAATTCTTATGAGTTGTCCCCATTGAGTTTTCGTTTTCGGTTTTTCCTTTTCTTCTTCGGTGATAACTTCCAAATTTTTATTTTCTTCGACAAAAAACATGGGGATGATAGAAAATAGTAATACAAGCAGTGCGCCTGAATAAATTAAAAAATAATTCCCGAAAATTGCCCCGATAAGATATGCAAGTACGCCGAATGTGCCCGATATTGTCTGCATCCATGTATAGCCTTTTGTACGGGGCACTCCGTCGGGTGTTACATCTGCAATTATTGATCTTGTCGGGTTGAAACTTATATTAATTGCAAGATCAAGAGTTAATGCAACTACCAATGCTACCGCCATTAAACTCCCTATCCCCAACCAATCGTTGATCGCATCTATGTTGGGTAAAGCCAACAGCATTAAAGCTGCAAGCGTTCCCCCGATTAAAATAAATGGCCTGCGCCGCCCTCCCCAAAACCATACTTTATCACTTATCAAACCGATTATAACCTGCCCGAAAATTCCTGCCAACGGACCGGCTGCCCATACAATTCCAATTTCATGAATATCCAGTCCATATTTTGTGTTTAGTATCCAGCTAAGCGCTGCAATTTGTATCGAAAGCGCAAAGCCCATTGCAGTCGCCGGCAAACTAAGAAGCATATAGAATGCATTTGTTAATTTCTTTTGGATTTCCAGCATATAGGCACCTTGAATAATTGTGTTTATATTAGATTAATTTTTTGATCAGCTTTCCCATCAAACGTTGATAAAATAGCCAATTTCCTTGAATAAAATTAGCAAAATAATTCTACTGCCAAATATTTAAGAATTATTATATCATAATAAATTTGTTGGTATATTTGCATATCAGGTCATCCATCAAACAGATATCCCAGAGGACTTAAATGAAATACCTCATCCATCTTACAATGGCTCTATTTTTATCAGCCGGTTTATTTGCTCAAAAGATAACAACTAATCCTGCATTCCCAACAGAAACAGGTAACATTATTATTACTTTCAACGCACAGGAAGCAACGAATCAATCTTTAGTTGGTTATGAAGGAGATTTGTACACACACACTGGTGTACATACTAACTTAAGTCCGACCAACTGGGCATATGTGATTGAGAGCTGGGGAAATAATACAACACAACCTCAACTTACAAGGGTAGGAACAGACCTTTACCAACTCACAATAAATAATCCTCGCCAATTTTATAATATTACTAATGTCAATGAACATATTACCGAACTCTGCTTTGTTTTCAGAAGTTCGAATAGTTCACTGCAAACAGAGAACATCTTCATTCCAATTTATGAAGAAGGATTAAATGTTCAGATTACCGGACCTGCTTCACTCCCATTATTTGCCGAGGTTGGTAATCAAATTGATTTCAAAATTACAACTAATACTGGTGATACTTTATTCTTATATATAGATGAAACATTGGTAGCACAGGAAGCAAACGATACACTCGACTTCACTTATAATGTACCTGATATGAATAGAAGAAAAGTAAAAGCAATTGCAAAAGATACGGATGGAAATTCGAAATCAGATTCTTCATACATTGTTGTGCGCATTGATGTGACTGTAGAAGAATTACCTGCCGGGATGCAACCGGGGATTAATTACATTGACGATAATACCGTTACTTTTGTGTTATACGCACCATTTAAAGATTTTGTTTTCCTCATCGGTGATTTCAATGATTGGCCATTCAGTCCTAATGACGATGAATCATGGGTATTCAATAATAATTATTACATGAAACGGACGACAGACGGAACAACATACTGGGCAACGTTGACCAACTTAGCGCCAAATCAAGAATATGGTTTTCAATATTTAGTAGATGGAGATTTGCGCATACCTGACCCTTATGCGGATAAAATTTTAGACCCATGGAATGACCAATACATCAGCAATAGCACATACCCAAATTTGAAAGATTACCCAACCGGAAAAACCGAAAATATAGTTTCCGTTTTTCAAACAGCGCAAGAAGAATATCAATGGCAGGTTAACGATTTCCAACGCCCTGATAAAACCAACTTGATTATTTATGAATTACTTGTAAGGGATTTTGTATCTACTCATCATTACCAGACATTGATTGACACACTGGATTATTTCGTACAGTTGGGTGTAAATGCAATTGAACTAATGCCAATTTCAGAATTTGAAGAAAACGAAAGCTGGGGTTACAACCCGATGATGTATTTTGCCCCGGATAAATATTACGGGACAAAGAATGACCTAAAAGCTTTCATTGATGCCGCTCATCAAAGAGGAATAGCGGTTATTCTTGATATAGTATTGAATCATTCTTACGGATTAAATCCTATGGTGCGTCTCTACTTCGACGGCGCTAACCCAACTGCAGAGAATCCATGGTTTAATATTACTTCACCCCATACTTGTTTCAGCTGGGGTTTCGATTTTAATCATGAAAGCCAGGCTACTAAGGATTTTGTTGATAGAGTTAATTCGTACTGGTTAACCGAGTACAAATTCGACGGCTTCAGGTTTGATTTTACCAAAGGATTAACCAATACACCATCAGACGGCATCGGCGACGACTGCGGTTCGAGCAGGGATGAATCTCGAATTGCAATATTAAAAAGAATGGCAGATAAAATTTGGGAAGTGGTCCCCGATGCTTACGTAATACTTGAACACTTTGCAGACGACGATGAAGAAGCAGAACTTGCAGATTACGGAATGATGCTTTGGGGAAATGTAACCGGGAATTATCAAAACGCAGCTATCGGAAACAGCGCCGGTTTTAATGATGTTTCTTACTTTACACACGGTTTTAGTTCCCCCAACCTGGTCGGTTATATGGAAAGCCATGATGAGGAAAGAATGATGTACCGCAACTTAACAGAAGGTAAAGTCAGCGGTGATTATAATATAAAAGATATTAAAACAGGGTTAAACAGAGTTAAACTTGCTTCGACTTTCTTCTATACTGTTCCCGGTCCTAAAATGCTCTGGATGTTCGGCGAGCTAGGTTATGATTATTCAATAAATTATGATTGCCGTGTATGCAACAAACCCATAAGATGGGATTATTATGAAGACGTTGAAAGGAAAAACTTATATAAAACAATTGCAGCGCTTATAAACCTGAAACGGAATTACGAAGTTTTCAGTACAGATGATTTTGAAATCTCAGGTTCACTTTCAGCTAAGAGAATCAATCTTACTCATGCATCGATGAATGTAACGATAATCGGCAATTTCGGAATTATAGACCGCACTGTTAACCCAAATTTTCAAAGCGTTGGCAAGTGGTATGATTTCTTTACAGGCGATAGTATCGAGGTTACAGAAACACAGGCGGAAATGACACTTTCACCCGGTGAATTCCACATCTATTCCTCTGTTAAATTGCCTATGCCAGAAGAAGGGATCTATACGCATACCGAAGATATAGGCGAAATTATACCCGATCAATTTTCGCTATTGCAGAATTACCCTAATCCTTTTAATCCTAGTACGACCATTAATTATTCACTTCCTGAAAATTCTCATGTTACAATGAAAATTTATAACGCCTTAGGGGAGGAAATCAGGACTTTATTAAATATTGAACAGGTGAAAGGCAGTCACCAGGTAAATTGGAACGGGAAGGATAATTTCGGCTATGAAGCAGCAAGCGGAATATATTTTTATATTCTTAAGACCGATAATCATTTCGACGCTAAAAAGATGATACTTTTGCGATAATTAATTTCTTATAATTCCGTTGAATGAAAAATGGAGGCATAATGAAGAATGTAATATCTCTGTTAACCTTAATTATAATTCTCTCTTTCAATTCATGTGCGCAGGAAGAGCAAATTATTCCACGCGTTCCCGGATGGGCCAAAGAAGTTGTCTGGTACCAAATATTCCCGGAGCGATTTGCTAATGGAGATACTTCTAATGACCCGACTCCAATAGATATGAAAGGAGGATGGCCATATTCCATTTCGGCAGATTGGCAGGTTTCTTCTTGGACGGGGGATTGGTATAAACTCCAGCCATGGGAGGAAGCAAACGGAAACGACTTCTATTGGAACACAGGCACAAGAAGATATGGGGGCGACTTGCAAGGTGTTATCAATAAACTTGATTACCTTAAAGAGTTGGGTATAACGGCAATTTACTTTAATCCCCTTTTCGAATCCCCTTCGCTTCACAAGTATGACGCATCGATGTATCATCACATAGACAATAACTTTGGGCCCGATCCTGAGGGGGACAGAGAAATTTGGGCGCAGGAAAATCATTCTGATCCGAATACTTGGCAATGGACTCAGGCAGATAAATTATTCCTTAAATTGATCGAAGAATGTCATAACCGGGGTATGAAAATAATTATAGACGGTGTGTTCAACCATGTGGGAAATATGTTTTGGGCTTTCCGGGATGTGGTTGAAAATCAAGAAAATTCCCCCTATAAAGATTGGTTCATTATCAATAAATGGGACGACCCGAATACCGAAGAGAACGAATTTGATTACGCCGGATGGTTCGGGGTAAAAGATCTACCTGAAATTCGTGAAGACGAAAACGGATTAGTTAGCGGACCAAAAGAACATATTCATGCGGTTGTAAAACGATGGATGGACCCTAATAACGACGGCGACACTTCCGATGGTATTGACGGGTGGAGACTTGATGTTGCAGAAATGGTTAAAATTAATTTCTGGAAAGAATTCAGAACTTGGGTAAAAGAAATTAACCCGGATGCTTATTTAACGGGGGAAATATGGTGGGAAGACTGGCCGAATAATATAATGTTTAATGCTGCACCCTGGCTCCAAGGAGACGCTTTCGATGCAGTAATGAATTATCGTTTTACTAGAGCAGTTAAGCGTTTTGTAAATGATAAAAAATTCGGTATTACCCCGCAAGGATTTGTTGATAGTATTAATACACAATACAACGATTATTATAAAGATAATTTATACGTTTTGATGAACTTGCTTGGAAGCCATGATGCCGAAAGACTGGCATCAATGATAGTAAATCCCGATATCTGGTACGATCATAACGCGATTGTAAGACCTGATAATGAATATGATATTAGGAAACCGAATGCTACTGAAAGATTGAAACAAAAGTTGATGGTAGGAATTCAGATGACTATGCCCGGCGCGCCGATGATTTATTACGGTGATGAAGCAGGAATGTGGGGCGGAGACGATCCCAATTGCCGTAAACCAATGGTTTGGCCTGAGTTGATTTACGATGATGAATCCACTCACCCGTTCGGCAAAAAACGTCTAACTGATGAAGTGAAATTCGATAATGACCTGTTCGGCTGGTATAAGAAAATGATAACAATTAGAAACGGTGACAAATGCCTGTCTCTTGGAGATATTAATTTCTTCTTAATTGATGACGAAAACAACATCCTTGGCTTTACCCGTGTTTACGGAAATGAATCGGTTGTTGTAATACTCAACAATAATAATGAAGAGCGTGATGTTACTTTAGACCTATCAAGTCAATTAGCTGGAATTGAACCGCTGAAAGATTTGGTTACGAAAGAAATTATTCCATACGATAAAACTCTCTATAAGTTATCTATGAAACCATACCAAATTTCTATTTTGAAGCAATGAACTAAAATAATATATAATCACTTCTCCCGGAGAAATTCGGGAGAAGTCTCCCTGCACCAGGAAGATATTATCGTTTTCATGAAGAGTGTCTGAGTATGCTTTGTAGTAAATCTACCTATTGATTGAAAAACTTCTTCCAAGTACTATTTTTTTAAAACAACCTTTTACTTACTCGCTACATTCACTTTTAAATAACATAAGTTTCCCGAATCAAAATATTGCATATATAAACGGAGCCAACGCAGATCCTTGTGTAAGTATTATTAGTCCGCCTAATATCACAAGAAATAAAATAATCGGCAGCAACCACCATTTTTTTCTTATCCTAAGAAAAGCCCATAACTCGGATATGATTGATAATTTGCTCATTTATTATTCCTTCCAGATTAAAATTGTCTTTCCGTTTCAATTTTTTCGTGTGGTTTTCTTTCTCTAATATTCCAGTAACTTGTTGCACCCTTGTCGATTTTTAAGTCTAAAAATCTTTTACCGAATAATCTTGCTATAAAATTCATCGGAGTAAAAATAAGAAAGAATAAAACCGATAATATTACACGAGTCATTACAAAACCCAGCAAAACCGCAAATACCATCCACGCTTTTTGCAACGGGAGAAGAACCGCAGGGAACAGCAAACCTGCGGAAACTATTACAACACCTGCAACCACAAAACTCGGAGATGCGGCATTACCATAAATGTAGAATACCAAACCTAATGCCAATAATACAATGCCTATAGTAATCCCGAATTTCTTAAGTTCAGGTTTATCGCTTTTGATACTTTTAATTTCTTCAAGAATCATATTTAGTCCAGTTCAAATTCTTTTTTCCAGTCAATGTCATCCTTTAAAGGATTTTGATTTTCTTTGCTCAGTAAATAATTACCAAGTACCAGGTAATCCATATCTGTTCTCATGAAGCAGGTAAAAGCTTCGGCGGGTGTGCAGACAATCGGTTCACCCCTTACATTGAAGGATGTATTTACTATGACGCCACATCCATGCCGTTTATCAAATTCCGAAATTAATTTATGGTACAACGGATTTGTTTCTTTACTTACCGTTTGTATCCTTGCCGAGTAATCTATGTGGGTAACGGCGGGAATATCGGAACGTATTTTATTAAGCTTCTCTATACCGAATAGCCTGTTGTCCTCATCCGTCATTTGCTTTTGTCTTTCTTTGCGCACATCGGCAACCAGTAGCATATATGGACTAGGCCTGTCCAACTCAAAATATTCGGAAACTTTCTCTTCCAAGACAGTTGGAGCAAAAGGTCTGAAACTTTCACGGAATTTTATTTTAAGATTCATAATCGACTGCATCTTAGTTGAACGTGCATCACCTATAATCGAACGATTGCCCAATGCACGAGGCCCGAATTCCATTCTCCCCTGGAACCAACCTACAACTTTCTCCTCGGCGAGAATATCGGCTACAACACCTGGTGTATCCTGTTGCTCCAGTTTTGTATAAGGGATTTCATTTTTGTCAAGATAAGCTTGTATATCCCTATCCGAATAGGCAGGACCCAGATATGACCCGGATTGAAAATCATTTTTATTATCGGCAGATCGAGGATTGCCTAAGTATAAATACCAGGTGTAAAGTGCGGCGCCCAAAGCACCCCCTGCATCACCTGCGGCAGGCTGAATCCATAAATCGTCAAAAATCTTTTCACGTAAAATTTTCCCGTTGGCCACACAATTCAATGCAACGCCTCCGGCCAAGCACAAATATTTTTCACCCGTTTCTTTTTTGATATGCCTGGCCATTCTAAGCATTACTTCTTCTGTTACGTCTTGAACGCTGCGTGCCAGGTCCATTTCTCTTTGTGTAAGTACCGATTCCGGTTTACGCGGAGATCCGCCGAATAACTTATTGAATTTAGTGTTGGTCATGGTTAGACCGGCACAATAATTAAAATATTCCATATTCATTTTGAACGAACCGTCTTCCTTAAGATCAATCAATTTATCATATATCATATCCACAAATTTCGGTTCGCCGTAGGGAGCCAATCCCATAACTTTATATTCGCCTGAATTCACTTTGAAACCGGTATAATAAGTAAAAGCGGAATAAAGCATTCCTATAGAATGAGGGAACTTTATATCGGCAAAAATTTGGATCTCACTTCCGCTGCCCACACCGTAACTTGTTGTAGTCCATTCACCCACACCGTCTAAAGTTAAAAACGCGGCTCTCTCAAAAGGTGAAGCATAAAATGCCGATGCAGCATGCGATTCATGATGTTCCGGGAAAAGAATTTTACCTTGATAATCCAGTTCATCTCTAATTAATTCTTTTATCCATAATTTCTGTTTTATCCAAAGAGGCATAGATTTTATGAAAGAATTAATACCTCTTGGTGCATAAGCTAAATATGTTTCAAGTAATCGTTCGAATTTCAAAAAGGGTTTGTCGTAAAAGGAAACGTAATCAATTTCTACCGGTTTAATTTTAGCATATTCAAGACAGTAATTGACAGCATTAGAGGGAAACCTGTAATCATGCTTCTTACGTGTAAATCTCTCTTCTTGTGCAGCGGCAATTATTTTGCCATCTTTTAAAAGACATGCAGCGCTGTCATGATAGAATGCCGATATTCCAAGTATGTACATTAGTTATTCAAAAAAAAAATTATTGTTCGCTAATTATTTATCTAAACAGCATGTAATATACTAAATTGATGTTTATCTAAAAAATTACAAATTTGGGAATGGAATTTTGCATATTACAATATCCGTCTTAAATATAAAATTCTACGAGGAGTAAAATTGGGTTTAACCAACAAGCAAAAGCTATGGATTTTAAAGAACCGCGGGAGAATTTCCCCCGCAAAAATGGCCAATGAACTTTCACTTTCCATTGAGGAAGTTACCGAGTTCATTGAAAAACAGTCTAAAGAAAAAGCGCCTTTCTACTTTTACATACTGATGGTTATTATACCTCTGCTCTTTTTTATTATTTTAGAAATTTGTTTAAGATTATTCGGGTATGGATTTAATAATGTACAATGGATAGACGCATCGGAAACAAAGATCGGCATAAACTATGAGATCGGGAAAAGATATTTTCAACAATATTCTACGATCCCCACAACTATTGAAGATACGTTCTACAGGGAGAAAAAAGATAATTCATTCAGGATTTTTGTTTTAGGGGGAAGCAGCGGAGCAGGTTACCCATATATGCCACTTGGATCATTTTCGCGTTATATTAAGAGAAGATTAGAATTGGTTTACCCGCAAAGCACAATAGAAGTTATAAACATCAGTATGACTGCAGTCAACAGTTACACATTAAGAGATTTATTCCCTGGCGTGATGGAGCAAAGCCCAGACCTTGTACTCATTTACGCGGGGCATAACGAGTTTTATGGCGCATTAGGAGTAGGCTCTTTAATCTCTTTGGGGCAATCAAGATCATTAGTTAACGCAATTCTTTATTTAAATAAATACAAGACAGTTGAGTTACTACGTGACCTGATAAGCTGGCTAGTTTCGTTGTTCAATACCGGCAATGATGATGATACAGGCACCCTTATGTCGCGCATGGCAAAAGAGCAGCAAATTCCGTTAAACTCGGAATTGTATTTTGCAGGTCTGAAACAATTTGAAGGAAACATGAGGGATATACTTCTGATGGCCAACGAAGGAAATGTTCCCGTTATGGTAGGAACCTTAGTAAGTAATATGAAAGATCAGCCTCCTTTCATTTCCGGTAAAAGTGTTAATCTTCCCGAAGCAAAAGAAATTTTTAATGAAGCAAAAGAAGCTTATCTATCGGGTAATTTTATTGAAGCCGATTCACTCTTTACATTTGCAAAAGATCTTGATGAATTAAGATTCAGGGCATCCGAAGAATTTAATTCTATTATTAATAAATTAGGTGAGGAGTTCAATTTACCGGTTGTACAAACCGTTGAAGCATTCAAGAAAGTAAGCCCGGATGGAATTATCGGGGATAATATTATGACCGACCACCTCCACCCAACTCTCGAGGGGCATCAACTTATCGGGAAATTGTTTTACGAAAAGATGGAGCAGACCGGGCATATGCCGAAATCTGAACCGGTTGATTTATCAAATGAGCAACAGGACAATTTAACTAAAGCAAAGTTTTATTTCAGTCCGCTTGATTCGGTTATTGCGTTATACAAAATAAAATTGCTTAAAAACGATTGGCCATATATTACAAAAGATAAACAGGTTCCAGCAAATATTTTATTTACACCTAAAAATTTTATCGACTCGGCAGCTTATGATGTTGTTATGGGAAACAACCTTAAATGGGAACGCGCACAACGCAAAGTGGCAGGGCGATATCTTAAACAAAAAAATTATAAAGCTTACAAAAACCAGATGGATGCTTTGATATCACAATACCCAATTATCACTGAATATTTTAATATTGTTGCAAATGAATTTTTAAAGATTGGCAAGTATGATATAGCGCTTTACTACTTGGAAGAACGATATTCAATTAAACCGGATGCTTTTTCTACTAAATGGCTGGGAAACATTAATTTATTCAACGGTAATGTAGATAATGCAATTAAATATTATGAAGAGAGTATTAAATTAGACAATACCGATCCACAATTACTATACAATGCGGCAGGCGCCTATGCACAAAATAAAGAATATCTTAAAGCCCTGGAAATGGTTGAAAAATGTTTGACCTACAATGGGAATTATCCGGGAGCCGTAAATTTGAAAAAATCTTTATTACTGCTAGTAAAATAACATTATAACTTGGCGTTAAAAAAAGGTCGGCTATTTTTCAAACCGACCTTTATGCAAATAATCAAATTTGCTTATAGTAAGTATCATATGATACTATTTGATAAGCATCATCTTCTTTGTAGCTGTATAATTATTGATTTTCACGGTATAGAAATAAACACCGCTGCTGAAGTTTGTTGCGTTGAAATTAACATCGTAGGTTCCGACGTTCAATTCTCTATTCATAAGAGTAGCAACTTCCTGACCCAATAAGTTATACACTTTCAGAGTAACTATACCATTTTCAGGTACAGAAAATCTGATCTTTGTTGTAGGATTAAATGGGTTGGGATAATTTTGTTCCAGGCTGAAATTACTAGGTACATCCGGATCGCTAACACTAGTAACAAAACCTGCAGGTGCATCTTCGCTTTGATCTGTTTTAGCGTCGTCTGTCCATGCATCTGTTGGCGCTTCATATGGTTGATCGAATGTTCTTGCAGCAGTCATAGAAATAAATCTTGTTCTGTATGCATCGGTGCCATAACCGGCATCTTCCAGTATAAATGAATCGTCTGCAGGATGTGAATAGCCGTAGCGGTATTCGAACGCATTGAATGAAGGGCCGTTTACAGTAAGAGTACCATAATAGACGTTTCCGTCGGCAGTTAACATAGGAAGAACTCTCATTTGATCTGTATCTTCCCACCCTTGAGTAACTGCAAAAGTAGGAATTTCGCAAACCCAGTAAACTGTGTCGGTTGCAGGGTCAAACGGAATAGCTTCGAGACCAGCACCAGCCATTGCATCAGTCATGTCTACACTAAAACGTATTTCAACTGTTTCGCCATCAGGAATCACCCAATCAGGATGAACGTCATCAAAATAAACCCATCCCGGATTCTGGTTGGTTTTTGCCAATTGAGTTGCAGTTGCATCAAATTCTACTATACGGTTACCGCCGCCGGTACTTAGGGGTCTTTCCCATCCGTCAACCCAGATAGTTTCTGCGTCGGCAACATTAACAAAGAACTTATACGGTTGTTCCGACCCGATTTCAACCTGCTCGAAAGGAACATTTAACGACCAGATATTAGGATCCAACGGGTCCTGAATCAGAATTGAACGATCCGGTTCACTGTCATTCCAGCTATTGAAACCGCCTCTAACCTGAAGAGCGTCGTTTACAGGATCATAAATACCAATTTCGTTCATGACGCTCATGTTCACTGTAAACAGAATATTTCCATCTCCGAATTCTACATCGGGACTTTGATTATTCCAGTAACCGCTAAAAGTAGAAGTACCATCATTAGCAAGCCAATGCCTGTTATCAACAGATTCCCAATTTCCAGCAGTAGGATCGGCTCCGCCGTAAATGAATTTAAATTCATAATCGGTACCACCAATTAAGCCTTCAACTGTTGCGGTATACACAAGGTCTGCATCCGCGTCGTCCATTTGAACAGCGCCATCGCCCCAGCCCGGGTCTGTAATTGTACCGGCTACATATACAAATTGCGTAGCAGGATCAAAAGTACCTAGCCCGGCGAGAACGCTCATATCAATATTGAATATGACGGTAGCATCACCTCCGTCGGCTGTTAAACGATTAAAATATCCTGCATCTTCCGTCAAGTTTGCAGCTCCAACATCAACGGTTCTATTCGGGTCACCTTCCCAAGCAGTAAAATCTGCACCGTCGGTATAAAGGAACTTGTAGTTTACTGTACTATTTGCAGCAATACCGGTTAATGTAACTTCGTAGATTGTTTCATCCGGTGCGGGAAGAGCGGTTAATACTTGACCGCCTCCCCAGCCATCGAAGTCACCTCTAATTTGAACTTCGTGTTCGGCAGGGTCAAACCTTCCCTGACCTATTTCGATAGCCATATCCACATTGAATATAACATCTACTGTTTGCGCACTTACGGTAACTAATCCCGCAAGGAAAAACGTAAGAAAGAGTATGGTTACTTTTCTCATGAAGCCTCCACTGTTTTGTTTATCATTTCTAACTTAGTAAAGTTAGTATATGTTAATTAAACGCTAAAATCCTAATTGAATTCCGAAGCTATGAGTATTGCTCAAATACTCCAGCTGCTGATAAGCATAATCAACCGATAATTTCAAAGTACTAAGTTTATCATACTTAAAACCGAAACCAAAAGTTAAACCTTCCTGGCTGTCTTCAAGAAATAGAGTTTTATAACCTCCCCTTAAAGCGATCATCCCATTGAAAAGAGATAATTCGCCTCCAATATTAACCCACTGAACATTATCGTTCGGGTAAGTCGCATCAACCGCAAGTGTTAATAATTGATCTTCCATTACCTCGAAGCTGCGGGATAATCCTATTTGAAGACGGAGCGGTAATTCATATTCATCTGTGCTTAAGTAAGCGTCTATTTGATCATTATTACCGGCACGGTTCGGGTCTTGATCGTAACGAACTAATAAATCTTCACCGGTCATCTGCATCTTGGTGCCGTAATTTGAAATTGTACTAGCAAACCTGATTCCGTAAAAAGGGGTTGTAAAAATTGTCCCGATATCAAAACAGAAACCGGAAGCGCTGGAATTAAAAATATCTTCTCGAACATATTTCAGATTCACACCAAACAGGAAATCGTTTGTAATATACCGCGCGTAAGTTAAACCGAAAGCATAACTAGCTGCGGAGAAAAACTCTCCAGTACCTTCAGGATAATTCTCGGTAGTTACTTCCATGTCTCCGATATCCAGTATAGTAACATTAATACCCAAATTACCCAGTTCACCGGCAGGAATAACTATCCCGAAATAATTAACACTTAAATCGGCAAACAAGCTCGAATAATTGAAAACAGCTTGGTATTCGTCAACTTGAGCAATACCAGCCGGGTTCCAATACATTGCAGTAGCGTCATCTGCAATAGCGCTGAAGGCAGTTCCCATTGCATTAGCTCTTGGACCAATTCCTATACTCAGGAATTTCGCAGCAGTGGTGCCGGTTTTGGTAACCTCCTGCCCGAAAAGAAATGTTTGAGATAATGCTAAGGCAATTATCAAGATGAAATATAATTTTTTATTTAACACGACTTACTCCTTAAAATTTTTCTCGCCATTTAACAATTACTTGATTACAGCAAACTTGCCGATTTTTTCACCGATACCCGGGGCATCAATATGATAAATATAAATACCATAGGAGATCGACAAATTGTCTTTAGTCAACATATCCCAGACTGCAGTTCCATCGCTGAAACTACTTGTGTGTTCAATAACATCTACGAGTTCACCGTTTATCGTAAATATTCTAATTGTACATTCACTTGGTAAGTGTGTAAAATGTAAGGCTCTGTCTCCTCTACCGCTTCTGTAAGTGTTTTTCGGTTCCCATCTAGCCGAAGCGACATAAGGATTAGGAACAACTTTTATATTGTCTAGTTCATCTTTTGCTTTTTCCGTTTCAATTTTACCTGCCTCCGCAACAAATCTGAATATATCAGAAGAAAGGAAAGGTTTTTTAAGTTTGATAATTGCAGAGTCTCCTGATTGAGGAATTGTAAATCCCTCGGCTGTATTTGGCTCTACACTTAAATAAAACCACCAGGTAAATTTAAGATTACCATTTGCATCCGGTTCTAGGAAAACAATCCTATCTTTCAATGCTCCTTTTGCAGAGAATACTCCATCACCGCTGCTTAAATCGGCCTCAATGATTGCAAAACTGATATATTCACCCGTACTATTGTTGAAGACTTTAAAGTTCACATCTTTAGCCGGCGCTGTATAAGTACCAATCTGTTTTTCGGTAGATCTGCCGAACCCGACATCGCCGAAAGTTATAGTATAATCATTCGGCCTTGCTTCTCCCTGCACCGCTCCCCATGAAAGTTTCTGGAATACAAAAGCGGGTATATTGGGATTTGACCAACCGGATAATTCTTCGTTTAACGATACCCTTGATTCATTATTGAATACCAACCTAAATCCGTCAACAATCGGTAATTCATCCGTAGACTTCAATAAGGTACTTTTATTAACAAGGATTCTACTTTCGGTCGAATCAATTAAAGTAAAATTCTTTGTAGTAAGTGTATCGGCATCCGAAGGTCTCGAAGCAACTTTCAATGTATCTTCGAACATGATATAATAAACGTGATTATTTAGAATCTCATTCTCATCAAGAATTTCATAACCAATAGTAGCTGTTGTAGTTCCTTCAACCAATTCAATAGTTCCCAGTGTTGGCGGGATGTAACCGGCGGCAGGGGCTTCGGGTCTAACTTCAGCCACGTTGGGGCCTAATATCAGATTGCCGTTGGGATTGCGTGATATTCTAATAGAACATTCGGATGGCAATATATTTCCTGCCGGGAAACCGAAATCGTATGAAACAACCGCATAATAATAGACGAATCCGTTTTGTACAGAATTATCAACAAATGAGTGTTTCAACCCGGTATCGTCGCCCAGATAATATTTAACACCATCTACGCCCACAGAATCGAAACCGGTTATACCGTCAACCAGATCAAAAGTGGCAATGGGCGTTTTAAATGTAGGGTTGCCGAATCCGCTTGTAATATTCTCAGCATCCTGGAATGCCGGGTCGGAAGAGCGGTATATTTTATAACCTTCAAAATCTCTTCCGTTGCCCCCTATATTTGCAATGTATCTGTCGAATGATGACTCTGCAATATCATCCCAATATAATGTAACTTTATTATCTCCAGGAATTGCAGTCAAAGTTGGGGTTAAAGGTGCGTTTGCAAACTGGTAATCGTTATCATAAGTTTCTTGAGCTCTTATCTTTTTCCTTAGGAGTTCCTGCTGCCTGTATTGACCGTTAGGATCCGGTACCGGTCCGTTAGCAAAAATAACCGCCATAGAAATGGGCTCTGCTTGCCCCGGTTCCAGGGGGAAGAAACTTGATGTAACAAAAAGATCATACTCGCCGGCTACAATCCTAGCAGGATCGTAAAACCGACCTGGTCTCATAAGATCGAACCAGAAAACAATGTCGCTGGTTTGTGATACATTGTATGTGCCTGCGGGAATATATTGGCAAGTAGTAATACCAATTTGATCTGTTTCAGCAACATCAGTAACATCAACATTGGGCTCGCCCGGTAATCCGAACCGTGCGCCGGAAGTGGGCTTACCATCTCCTTCTCCTTCATCCCCTGTTCCGGGAACACCGTCTAGCCCAACATCATCCCTGATTGCCAACCAATCTCCGTCATTATCAATTCCATCATCTCTCGATTCATCAATCATTTCGTCAATTCCTTCATCCATATATTCATCTATAGCGCCGTTATTATCGTTATCTATACCATCCGCATACATCTTGCCAAGGTCTTCCTGTTTAACGTCATATAGTATAATATTTTTACCGGGGATTTTATAGCGGTAGTATGGTGCATCATTGGCTGCCTGGTTGATCATTTCCTGAGTAACAACGGGACTGTTTTCTTCTCCGTCACCGTCGTTATCGATATTATCTTTAAAAGCAAATCCTATATCATCCGATTCTACCATTATAAGATGAATTTGGCCTCCTTGTATTGGATCATTTTCAGGATTAGGGGGCCATCTTTTCCACACATCGGATGATGAATTATCAACCATATTTTGCGTAACAAGAGGGCTTCCCATTTCGGCATCCCCGTTTTGATCAATACCATCGGCATAAGTAACACCTGTTTGAACTCCGAATGCAATATGAGCTTGACTTTCATCTATCAATCCGTTGCCGTTATCATCTATCAGATTATAAGGATCCTCTCCAACCAACATAGCTTCCGTTACTAAGGGGCCGAAAGTTTCACCATCACCGTCATTATCAATTCTATCTGTAGAATTACCCGGAGTTTCCAAAAAAGCTACCGCAACAAGACCAACAGGGTCGCTTCCGAAATCGGGGGCTCTATGATCATTGTCTCTTGACCATGCAATATCTTCGGCAAGATTAAATTCCGAAATATCATCTTGCGAATCGCCGTTTCCGCCAACAAAATCGGCATACCATAAATCAACACCCACCTTATTAATTTTTTCTGTACCGTCGTTTTTAATGTTGTGAAGCATATACATTACATCACGAACAAGAATTTGATTCCATGCTAATACTCTAACATCGATAAGCATACCCAAACCTTTCCTGGAAAGATCGGTGCTGTCGGGGAAATAATTAACATATCTATCATAATAATCATCAGAGCATCGATAAAATATTTCCTGATCGGCTTGACTAATCCCTTTACCGAAATACCCGTTCCAAGTACCAGGCCAACCCGGATCGTTTTCGTCGTTCATTCTATCGGGCCACGAAGCAGGCCATGTAGTTTCATCAACATCTGTAGCAATTCTTATCGGGTCGCGTGAACGGTTAAGATAACCTGGAACCGGGTTCAATACCCAGCTTTTACCTTCGGGGGATGTTCTAAATGCAGAGAAATTAATAATTTTTTGAGTCTCGCCGTTTCTATCAACAACTTCGCCGCCGATAATTAGAGAAGTATGAGCTAAATAAACATGACCCGTATTTTTAGGCCATTCGTATGGAGTTTGCTCACTAAGAGGAGCTGTCCCTTCAAACCGGCCAGTATGCCCAAAGTTGAAAATAGTAGTATTAATTTGATTCCCTTCCATCTGCTGTTTTGTGCGAATTGCGTCGTCACCACGCTCATTGCTTGGCACATGTTGAGCAAGCGCACCTGAGAAGAAGACAATACTAAGCAATACTACTTTTGCAAATATCTGAAAAACTTTATTCATTTATGGATTCCTCCTAAATTAGAATTTTCAATGGCTAAAAGCTGAATTCTACACCAAACTGAACAAGCCTAGGCTCACCATAGTGATGAGGATATTTTAAATACTCGGCAACTGTGTTCGGGCGTGCCGGATCCTCACCAATATTCTGTGCAGTAGTTGTATAGTCGGGTTTGCCTGTATCGCCAAAAACATTAACAATAACTTTCGAATCGAGTAAATTAAATACTTTTACATAAACATTGAGATCATAATCAAAAACGTTGAAAGTTTTATTTAAGTACCAATCAACTGTAAATTGTGCCGGGCGGAAACGGCTATTTCTCATTAATCCCGTGGTTATTCCTCTATCTGCAGTATATTGCGTAATGGAAGGAGTGTATGGAAGTCCGGTACCGTATCGGGCAATAATGCTGGAACCCCAATCATCTCCTCCAACATAGAATGAGGCGTTTAATATATGCCTTTGATCCCATTCAAGCGGAGTTAAGAATAATTCAACTTGTCTATTATCTCTTATAGCTTCAAATTCTTCTTCGGGTCTCGAATTACTCCCTTCCGCAACTTGATAGGTGTAGTTGACATCGAAAGCAAACCCGCTGCCGAATCTTTTATTTAAGTTAAGAGTAATGCCTTTTACATTCGCGTAATCTTTATTAACATACATCGAATACCCAACAAGGTTACGGGTAATGATTTTGGCGCTGGAAGATATCCAATTCCTTATATCACGATAAAACATGGTAAGATCCAGCACATAATTGTCAAAAAATTCCTGTCTAAAACCGATTTCATACATAATTGTTTTTTGCGGTTCAAGATCGGGATTCCCGAATACTTCACCAGGTTCGCCTACCCTCGGCACTTTGTATTCGGCTCTGTCATAGAGATATTGCATCGACGGAATTTGCAAAAAGTGACCATAGGAAAAATGAATAACGCCTGTAGGACTAATCGGGTAAGCTACGCCGAACCTGGGGCTGAACTGATATTTGGCGGTAGCGTCTTTATAAAAATAGGATTCTCTTTCGGCAAAACTGAGCTCATCTAAACCTTCTCTTAAAGGGAGATAAATATTCGGATCGGTAGGATCAACCAACACGTTTCCGCGCGAATCAAAATAATCGAATCTAAGTCCTAAATTTATAATAACGGCTTCAAATTCGATTTTGTCTTGAACATATGCCGAAAACTCGAAAGGACTTTCATCATATAAATCTCTTGTAACCGCATCGGCATCCGGAATTTTAGGTTGGAATGGTTCAATCGGCGATCCGTCAGGCTGTGTCTCTGCTACTAAATCATAGTCATCGAATTTCAAAGTATGAATTTTACCTTCTGCACCGAATTTTAACATGTGGTTTTCACTAACCTGGCTGGTAAAATCAAATTTTACCGACTTTGTATTTGTTTCTCTAAAGAACCTGTGAAGATTTGTTCCCATAGTTCTGAAAGAATAACCGTCTACCCTGCCCCGGTTCAAAGAATCAACGGGAAGATATCTGGAGTCATACGGATCTTCGAATACATATTCTTTGAATTCGTTTTTAAATAGAGAAGCTTTAAAAGTATAAAAAGAGCTGGATGATAATGTATGCGTTAAAGTTAATGTTGCGTTATAACTATCAAAATATTTTGTTACATCACCGTCGGGTAAATATTTATATTCGTGATCGGCTCCTTCGGTATAATCTTTATAATCTTCAGTAGAATAGAGGCCTTCAAGGTTAAACTTCAAATGGCTGGATGCAAAATAACTTATATTTGCCTGACCAATATACCGTTTGCTCCAATTCATCGGTACAGCCTCGCCGTTTAAGGTATCCCCCATAGTAGAAAATTTTTTAAAACCGCTAATATATCCGTCATCATAATTATATCTTCCGTTTGCGAAAAAAGTTACTTTATTTTCCGTTAAAGGAATAGGTCCGCTTAAACTTGCCTGAAAATTGTAATTCGCCACCGGGTTATAATCATCGATGTTCGGGAAATAATCGGTAAAGTTGCTAACATAATCACTACTATAAATATGAACTCCGCCATGTAATTTTTGTCCTCCTTCTTTAGTAACGGCGTTGATAATACCCGAAAGAGCATTACCATGTTCGGCGTTAAATGTACCGCTGATTACCTGGACTTCTTGAATACTGCTGTTATCAAGTTCAATTCCTCGGCTGTTATCATAAGCATCCGTAACCGAAATACCGTTCACCTTATAAGAAATCTCCGAAGAACGTCCTCCCCTAATATGAAAATTACCTCCGGCATCTTTTGTAACGCCTGCCTGTAATTGAAGAACATCGTTCAATTCAACAACGGGGAGATTTTTAATATCTTCCGAAGAAACTAGAGATTGGCTGGATGTAACATCCTTCTTTAAAACATCCACCTGAGCTTGAACAACAATTTCACCAAGCTCAACCGATGACTCGTTCAATTGAAAATCTTGACGCGTCGTCAAGTCTATGGATATAACCACATTCTCAATTATTTGAGTCTGATAACCGATATACTGAACTTTAACCGAATATCTCCCAGGGGGAATATTCAATATTACATAACTTCCGTCCAGGTCGGTTGCCGCACCAATCATGGTCCCCTCCAAAGTAATGTTTACAAAAGGAAGAGGTTCACCATTACCTGCATCAATTATTTTCCCAACTAATTTGCCTGTAGTTCCGGGGAAAATTACTGATGGGAAAAGTATGCAAAGGGTAAAAAATAGAAGTAGATATTTTTTCATAGTGCACTCCCAATAAAAAATTTATCTAGCCCTCATCTCAATTTGAGTGGACTTGAATAAATCAATTAGAATCCAAGTTTATTTTAAAATTACTTAGGATTTGCTCGTCAATAAAAATTTCGAATTTATCTCTCAAAGTATCCAGATATTCAATAAAGACACTATTTTGCCTTTCCTTTTTTGCCATAGATTTTACTTCATCTTTTATAAGGGAGATATCAATTGGTACACTCTCTTTCTTCTCCAAAACTCTGAATATTCCGTATAAATTTTCGATTTGGAGAGGCCCAACAATTTGATTTGAAGATGTATTCCATAATACGTGCTTAAATATACCAAATTTTGACAAAGGTGCAAGCCCAAGTATTCCACCGTTTTTTGCCGACCATTCACGCAAAGAGTATTTAATCGCCAATTCCTGAAAACTTTCTCCGTTTTGAAGAAGTGTGAACAAACTGTCTGCTAATTTCTTATCATCAACAATAATTTCTTGAACATTAATTTCTTGTGAGGTAGTAAATTGGTTGATGTTATTTTTATAGTATTCAGTAACTAAGGAATCTGGTATTTCCCATTTGTTGAGTACATCTTTTCTTTTATAATTCATAAACAGGTTGGTTCTTAATTGCTTAAATGCATCAGCTACAATTGGAGATTTATCATACCCTTTGGTCTTGGCCAAAGCAAGCAGTTCTTGTTGAATCAGAAGCCCTTCAATCGCTTCTTTTATTCTATCAACATCAGTCAATTTCTTACGATGATAAACAGGTATTCCGTTCAATCTTTCTTCAATTTCTTGTTGACTATATATTCTGTTTTCGTATTTAACGCAAAAATCACTTTTACCTTGGGGACTAATATTTTCGGGATTATTAATAAATTTACCTGAAAAATCATTTACAATATTGTTTAATGCTTTTTCGTTGAAGACAATTTTATCTTTCTCAAAAATACTATTTAAGTATTCTCTCTCGGCTGGAATTTTTTTTCTTATTTTTATTCCCCGTTCCAAACTTGATTTTTGATTTTGGAATTCATACTCAGTTAACAAAGGATTAGTAAACCTTTCTTCCAATTTAATTATACTATACCCGTAGGCGGTTTTCACCGGCTCGGAAATCTCACCTACTTTCATTGAGAAGACGGCTTCTTCAAATGCCGCGTCCATATCTCCCCATTTAAAAAAGCCAAGATAACCGCCGTTATTACGGAGTGTTGAATCGGTAAAAGTTTGTTTTGCAAGAGAGTCAAAGCTGATACCTATCTGCAGTAATTGATAAAGGTTCTGCGCTTCATCGTAAGTTGATGCATAAAGATGACGAGCGGCAATCTCTTCGTTAGATTTAATAAAAGCATCCCGCAATTCTTCTTCTGAGGCAGTTAATTTTGCATAGACTTCCTGATCTTTTAGGAAAGAGATTTTTACTTGCTTATTTGTCCACTCCAATTCTTTCATATATTCATCATCTTCAAAAACACTTTTATTATCGTCATAATTATAAAGTAGGATTTCATTAATCATGTTATTAAGAACGGATTTTCGGGCCGGGTAATTGTCTTTAATCCCTGTTGCAATAAGATAATTCGTATAACGCTTTTCAAAATCGGATAATGAAATGAATTGGGATTTTACTGAAGCAACTATTGGGTCCCCTATATCCTGTGCCGAAAGATTTACAAAGCACGCATAGCACACTATAAGAAAAAGAAGAATCTGCCTCACCGCTTGTTCCTCATTTAACTAAAGTCTATTTAAAACTATTTGATAAGGAGTTATCTAAACTACAAACGAAAGTAATGAAAATTTTATAATAAGAAAAGCTTTCAAATTATTTTTATTGGAAAGTTCTTCAATGCTGCTTTGTTGTATTTCCCAGCTGCAAAATTAAAATTTCCTGAGGCAGCAAATTTATTTTCATATTCTGAGTAAGGTCAAATTCCTTACCGGTTAATAAACATTTTGCAATTACCTGGTTTTTCAAGTTTGCTTTTATTGTGTCAAAACTTAGTGTGTTTTCATAATCAGCGCCGTTAATTACAGTCACTATCATTTCAGAATCTGAATATTTAATGTAGCAATAGACATCATTAACAGGGGGAAAGTGTGTCAAAGTTCCGTCATATAGAGCTTCATGCTCTTTGCGAATATTAAGCAGCCTATTAAGAAAATTAAAAATTTCATTTTCCTTTTCTGTTCTTCCATCAGCGTAAAAAGCATCCCTTAAATCACCAGGGAATCCTCCCGGGAAATCGGCACGAAGCAAGCCATGATCTTCTCCCCCTTCCATGCCGATTTCGGTACCGTATAAAATTTGCGGGATCCCCCTCGTTGTTAGGAGCAGGGTAAGAGCAATTTTAACTTTACCGATATTTCCACCCGCCGCAAGCGCCGCACGTGTAACATCATGATTGTCGATAAAGACAACTAGATTCTGCGGATCGGGATAAAGATAATCTTTTGCTAAAGTTTCATATACATTATATAGTGTATTTTCACCTTTCAAATATTTGTAAAAAGTATCACGCATCCCGAAATCGGTTACTGAAGGGAGATTAGTGTCGAATGCCCTGGGGAAATAACCCCCTTTTTGAAAGTTAACTAAAAATGCCGTCACGCCAGTCCAAACTTCACCAACAATATTAATATCAGGATATTGATCTAATAATGCCGCAGCCCAGTCGGATAAAAATCTTTGATTGACATATGGATATGTATCTTCTCTAACACCGTCAAGACCCGAATATTCAATCCACCAAATTGTATTTTGAATTAAATATTTTCTCAGGAAAGGATTCTCTTGATTCAGGTCAGGCATTGAATCAGTAAACCATCCTTTTGTAAGCTGAATAATTGTAGAACTGTCTGCATGAATATCCGATAAAGCCATTTTATGGTGAATTGCATCCAGATGGCTATCAATAGTTCCGTTTATCCAATCCGGTGTAGGAAGATTTTTTATCCACGGATGGTTAATGCTAATGTGATTACTAACGTGATCATAAATTATTTTTAATCCACGTTTATGAGCTTCATCAACCAATTTTTTATAAAGTTCATTCGTTCCGAATCTTGGGTCAATTTTATAAAAATCTGTTGCTGCATAACCGTGATAACTAATATCATTATTATTTTCAATCAACGGGTTTATCCAAATTGCCGTTACGCCAAGTTCCCGGAGGTAATCTAACTTATTTATGATGCCCTGAATATCTCCTCCATGCCTTCCGAGATGATAACCGGGTTCATAATCGGGTATCAACCCTTCTACATGGTCGTTTGAAATATCGCTGTTCACGAATCTATCGGGAGTAATCAAATAAATAACATCGCTTGCATCAAAACCTTGATGATTACCTTCGCTGGACTCTCTTTCATATATCGGGAAATCATATTTTGCCTTGCCGTTATTGTTAGTCAGCGATATTTGATAGTTACCTGCATCCAATGATGATGAGATAATAATATCAACAAATAAGTAGCCGGAATTATCAACTTGATATACTTCAACAATTTCAATATCTGTTGTGTTGAAACCGACTGATGCGTTTGATAAATTTTCACCGTAGATCATTAGCTGTAACGTATCCTGTTTCATTCCAACCCACCAGTTTGGGGGCTCAATTTTATTCACAACAATCTGTTGAGAAAAGACATTATAAGCCGTTAAAAAAGTAACCATAATTATTCGGAAAATTGATTTGGCCATAACCAATACCTTTTATTGAAAGGATAAATTGAAAATTATTGACAAAGATATGGAATGAAAAATTAAAGTGGAATTTATTATCCAATATTTTTGTAAATTTATCGTCGATCAAAAACATTCGTTGAGGAGAAAATGGAATTTAATAGATCAGCAGGCATATTACTACACCCCACTTCCCTTCCCGGTAAATACGGTATTGGAGATCTTGGTAAAGAAGCTTTTAAGTTTATTGACTTTTTAGATTCCGCCGGGCAAACTTTATGGCAGGTATTGCCGCTGGGTCCAACAGGTTACGGCGACTCACCTTATCAAAATTTTTCAACCTTTGCAGGAAACCCGTTGCTTATCAGCCCCGAATTATTATCAGAGGAAGGTTTGTTAAACAAAGATGAATTAACTGATATTCCCGAATTTGATCCGACGAAAGTAGACTTTGGAAGAGTGATAGATTATAAATACCGGCTGCTGAAAGCCGCTTATAAAAATTTCAAAAGTAACGGAAATAGTTTCAACGATGAATGCGGGAAATTTTGTGATGAAAATAAATTTTGGCTGGATGATTTTGCTTTGTTTATGGCTTGTAAAAATCATCACGGAGGCATCGTTTGGACCGAATGGGAAAGCGATATCGCTTTAAGAAAACAAGGAGCTGTTGAAAAGTGGACTGAAAAACTTCAAGATGAAATTCAGTTTTATAAATTCATCCAATTTAAATTCTTCAGCCAATGGACGAACGTAAAAAATTATGCTAATGAAAAGGGTATCTTTATTATAGGAGATATCCCGATATTTATTGCGTACGATAGTTCCGATCTATGGGCAAACAAAGAATCTTTCTCGGTAAATTCCGAAGGTAAACTTGAAACTGTTGCAGGCGTTCCCCCGGATTACTTCAGCGCCACCGGACAGCTATGGGGTAACCCGTTATACAAATGGGATGTGATGGAGAAAGATAATTTTTCATGGTGGCTGAATAGGATTTCCCAAACAAAAAAATTAGTTGATATTATTCGTATCGATCACTTCAGGGGATTAGAAGCTTACTACGAAATACCCGGGGATGCCGATACTGCTATGCACGGAAGATGGTTAAAAGCTCCCGGCGATAAATTATTTCAAACGATACAAAAAGAACTGGGGGATGTTCCCATACTCGCAGAAGACTTGGGTGTAATTACTAAACCGGTTAGAGAATTGAGAGACAAATACAATCTGCCGGGAATGAATATTTTACAATTTGCATTCGGGCCAACCGGCGAAAGAAGATTTTTACCTCACAACTTATTGCGCAATAGTGTTGTATTTACCGGTTCACACGACAACGATACCACGAGAGGATTTTTTGAAAATGAAAAAAGTCAAAACTCCGATGTATATCTTCACGCACAAAAGTATATGAATTATTACGGGCCCGATATTTGTCCGGAATTAATACGCCTGGCTTACTCATCAGTCTCAAACATTGTAATGATACCAATGCAGGATATCTTAAACCTTAGTACAGTGGCAAGAATGAATTACCCCAGTAAACCCAACGGTAACTGGATATGGCGATTTACTTGGGATCAAATTGAAGATGAATTGACCGGGAAGTACCTTGATCTTGTTAAAATGTACGACCGGTCAATTAAATTTATTGATAAAACCGATGATGACTTTACTATAGAGTACAATAAATTTCTATAGATATTTCGAATAATAAAATTACGTTTGAAAAAGAAATCCCTTTCGGCAAAATTAGAAAGGGATTTTTTATATTATCACAATTCCATCTTAAACGGAACTATCGTTCAGATTTATATCGGTTAAACTATAAGCTGCTCCGAATCGTTATCAAAGAAAAACAGCTTGTTTTTATTAAATGCTATGTCTACAATGTCAAACGGCTTCACATTATTATCAGGTGGAATACGCGATATTATTTGTCTATCACCAATGGAAAAATATATAAATATCTCGTTTCCCATCGGCTCTACTACATCAATTTTAGCCGATAGAATTTTATCATCGGAAGCTGCAATACGAATATCTTCCGGTTTTATTCCCAATGTAATTTCTTTCCCCGAATATTTTGATAGTTTAGTATTGTATTCATTGCCGAGCAAGAATCCGCAAGATTGATCTATCGATTTGAAAAATAATCCTCCTTCCGATATTATTGACCCGGTAATAAAATTCATAGGAGGACTTCCGATAAAACCGGCAACAAATTTATTAACCGGGTGATTATAAACATCAAGCGGAGTATCAATTTGTTGAATGATGCCGTCTTTAATAACCACTATCCTGCTCCCCATGGTCATTGCCTCAGCCTGATCATGGGTTACATAAACCATAGTTGTTTCCAGTTTATTATGAATTTTGGAAATCTCGGTTCTCATCTGAACTCTTAATTTTGCGTCGAGGTTGCTAAGAGGTTCGTCGAAAAGGAAAACTTTGGGATCTCGTACAAGCGCGCGCCCAACGGCAACTCTTTGCCGCTGCCCCCCCGAAAGAGCTTTAGGTTTTCGATTTAGTAATTCCTCAATTTCCAAAATTTGTGCGGCTTTTAATACTTTTTCCTTAATCTCTGTTTTATTCATCTTCCTCATCTTAAGACCGAAGGCCATATTTTCGTAAACCGTCATATGGGGATAAAGAGCATAATTCTGGAATACCATGGCAATGTCCCTATTTTTAGGTGGGATATCATTTACCAGTTTGTCCCCGATATATAACTCACCTTCTGTAATTTCTTCCAAACCAGCGATCATTCTTAATATTGTAGATTTACCGCAACCGGACGGCCCAACAATGACAAGAAATTCTTTGTCGAAAATTTCGAGATCAACATTTTTTACGGCTGTGTTTTTGCCTTCATAGATTTTTGTTACATTAATTAATTTTACCTGGGCCATTTTAATACCTATAGTTCAATTTGATTTAGTAAACTAATACTCTTATGGGAATAACATTTTTTTTAATCGAATTTTAAAAATATCGAAGCATCTTTTCTTTGATGCATAAACCGTACCTTTGTTACAAATGCCTCATCAACAAACGCTGTTTTATTATCAATATCTTTTTTATTGTTGTCAATTGAAATTTCTTTGGGTGAAGACGGAGAAATGACTTCAATTTCATTCATGTGCCCTGCAAATGCAGAGACATCTATTTTTAATAACTTTTCATCTTCGCTATAATTTACAGAATTAAGTACAGAGTTAACCTTTTTAAGATAAGGTTCTTTCGGAATGCCAAGTTTGATTTCGACATTGTCTATGCCTGTCATTTCAGCAGGAAATACCGCTGAATGAAAATGATCGTTGTCCAGTTTAATTGATTCGATATAATCTCCTTTGTCATATATTAATACCCGGATTAAATTGCCGTTAATGTTCAAGTCGAATTCAGTTTTGTTTTTATCAGCCGGTATATAAGGATCTAGGCCGATGTTCCATTCATTTTCATTAATTCCAAAGAGGTGATACAAACCGTAAATATACCAGCCCGCGGCCCAAGTGAATTGTGGTTTATCTATAGTACCGTAAATTTTGGGATCGTTATAATTCCCGCAACGGTATTCGTACATTGCGGGTTGACCGTTAGGACTGTTTATAATCCCATCAATTGTCATTATATCTTTTATGAAGCTGAAAGCATCTTCTTTTTGCCCTGTTGCAATTAGTGCGAGGGCATACCAAATATTTGCTTGAGGCCATATTCCACCGTTTGCATATAGGAAGGGGTCACCGGCTTCATTGCCTTTGAAATTCAGAAAGTCGATAAGTAAATGAAAATCCATCGGGAAAACATTATATACGCCAAGCTTTCTATCCAATAAATTATCTTTAGCGCTAATTGCAATTTCCGTTAGTTTCTTTTTATCAAGCAATCTAAAATGAGCAGCGAGCAACGAACCGGAATAGTAATGTTTATCGATACTGCCGTCTTCATAATAATTGATCAAATATTTTTGTTCATCGTTCCAAAGTTTTGCTATAAGCTGCTCGTTCATTCTTTCGGCAAGGTCTTCATAATAATTCAATTTATCTTCATTCATATTCAAAGATACCGATAAATATAAATAGTCTTTGATGGCGCGGACAGCCAGAATTGTCATGAAAGAGCGGGGACCGAAACTGCTTCCTATATCCCATCCTTCAGGCCGGTAGGCCCACATGAGATCATCATCCATTTTGCTTGTTAAAGTTTGTTCGAGACTTTTTGTAATGTTGGGATATAATTGCCTCAGCAGTACTTTATCCGCCGAATGTCTAAAATAACTGGCACTTGTGATTATAAACCAAAAATGATTCCAACTATCAATTGCAGAATACTCCGTAACATAATTATCATCTTTCCAATAATATGCATGTGGAATAACATTGCTGTTATTAGAATGCTTTTTCAAAAATAATAAATCATCTTTCACCCGCGGAAGATCATAATTCACCGCCGATAGATCCGTTACAAGTACATCATGCGTAAAATAAAAATTGTACTCGGCAGGGCAGGGCATCGGGATAATATCATCATCGAGAAAATGTTTGTTCACAGCCAAAACTCCCCTCGCCCAATTATAAGATTTATCCAGCCAACTATCCCCTGTAATAAATTTCCCAGATGAATATGATTGCTCCAAGACATAATTTTCATATTCATCCACTTCCGTTTTATAATTTTGAAGAAGACCGGGTGTCATTTTAATACCTTCCCCCACTTTGCATGAACCGACAATCTGTACAACAGACATCGTTTCACCCGGCGCTAAATTCTTGCGGTATATAAACTTAGCGGCAGGTTTCCCCATTTCTTCCTTCGAGATTGTTCCTTCTGCCAGTGAAGAATTTCTACTATTTATCCATTCGTCATCAATAACTGAGAATATTTCGGAGTTGCTTTGCGCATCATAACTATGAGGAGCTTGCCCCGCATTCAAAACAAAAACTTGAGCGAATTTCGTTTCGGGATCTGCATAATTGGTATAAATCGCAAAACCGGTTTCATCGTAATCGGTCCATGCCTTTTCTTTAACGGAAAAAGTATGGCAAGTTCTCAATGTTGTTTCAAGCCCGGTATAAAATTCAAACTGTTTTTTCTCTTTACCCTGATTCGTAATATCGTAAGAAATAACCATAGCAGGCTTATTGTTGCAGAATTGGTATTTAATTTTCAGGCTGCTCAGCGAATCTTTTTTTTGAAATGTAACATTGTAGGGAGTTAAATCAAATTCAAGCGGTTCCAACCCGATCAGTTCTTTCTCCCCATCGCCGATTTTCAAACCGAGCGTCATAATATGAGATGTATCGCGCGTCCAATAATCGGTGCTCAAGTCGATACTATTCGCAGCCGGGTAAAAGAAACTTATCCTTTGCAGCAGAGGCGAACTATGGTGAATTTCAATTCCAACATAAGGGCCGCCGACTTCAATCTTTGCATTTCCTTTGTATGTCACTTTCATTTTTTCATGCAAATTCACTTCGCCGGGGGGAGTGCAATCATTCAATGATACACAAAGAAAAGCAGTTAATATTGCGCTATTAATAAATCTTCGATTCATTATGTTTTTTCTATGAAATGAAAACAATATTTTTCTTTTCATTTTATCAATAAAAGTTTTTTGAAGGTAGTGAAATCGCCGAATTTCATTGAGTAAAAATAAACACCTGAAGTAACATTACTCCCGTGTTCGTTTATACCGTTCCATGAAATAGTGTAATAGCCAGGTTCCTTGTTTGCATCAACTAGTGTCTTAACTTTCCTCCCAAGCAAATCGAAAATATAAATCTTCACGCTGCCTGTTTCCTTAATCTGATAATTTATGAGAGTCTGGTTATTAAACGGATTCGGGTAATTCTGCATCAAGATATTTTCGGTCGGAAGGAATTGATCAGGCCGGTCGTCAACATCGGTATGGACGTCGTCTAAATTTTGAATCTCTTCTACTGAAAGAGCATAATCATAAATTCTAATTTCATCAAGCGCCCCTTTGAAATTGTATTCGGAATTGGTTGGTGTTGCCTGGCCGAACATGAGATCTAGAGGCGAAGGTTTAATCAATCCCGTCCATGAGCTTAATGCATCCAACTCACCGTTAATCCACAACTCATAATCGGAACCGCTGTAAAGAGCAGTGATGTTCAACCATTCATTAGTCTCCAATAAAGATTCGGAATCCAAATCCTTAATTCCGTCATCCGTTTTCAGTGTCCATCTCATCCGCTCATTTGTTATTGAAAGCTTCCACCTATTTTCCCAATTCCCGTGTGAAAGAGGGTATGCTTCTCTTGCATAGAAAATACTTATCTTGATCCAAAAATTTACTGTAATGGCGTTTTGAAAATTCAATCCAGCATTGTTTGTAACTTTGATATAATCGTCAATGCCATCGAAATAGTATGCTTTTTGATATGACTGGTGTCTATCTTCGGTTTTGACCGCTCCGGAAATAGTACCGTTATAGTTATTCCCGCTTTCATCATTAGCCGTAGTTGTGAATGGATAATACGCGACTAAGCTCCCCGATTGTGTAATAGATAAATCTCTAACTCTTACATCAAGTGTTTTGGAATCTTCCCCGCCGTTTCCGTCGGATACCGAACATGATACGGTATAATCCCCTGCATTGGCGGGCGAAATCCAACTCACGGTTGAGCCGGAACCGCTCAATGTTCCGTTAGCAGCGCTCCATGAATATGTGAGGTTGTCGCCGTCTTCATCCGCAGCTTCACATGTTAATTGAGATGTTGCGCCTAAATTCATTTTGCGCGGAGTTGCTTTTATTTTTTCAATTACAGGTTGATGGTTTACGGCGCCGGCAATATCAACTGCAATATCGAAAATATCACTTCCACCGTTGCCGTCATTCACTTCTGCTGTAATTGTATAATTCCCTAATTCTACAGGGGCGTTCCAAACTACCTGATTACCTTCCCCCGTAAATGTTCCTCCCGTTGCGTTCCATAAATAAGTGAGATTATCACCGTCCCGGTCGACTGCTGTGCAGTAAAGATCTACATTATTCCCGGCGCCAACTGTTTCCATAGGGTGGGCAACACTTTTAATTCTAGGAGGATAGTTGACTACTGGCTGACCCGAACGGTAATCAATCACTTTCCCATCAATTAATGCATGGTCGAGATTATAAGTTACAGTTTCCCCCGCCGGAGTAATAACAGCCAACACAACACCATCAGCCGGAACATTTATTGCAACTTGTCCTGAAACACCGTTTTGAATAAATGAATTAGTCACAGCATCATAAATATCGTGTGTGCCGGTTCCGACATCAATTTCAACATTATGATCCGCACCATGGGGGTTGTAATACAAATAGCTAGGGTATGTTTCGGAATGGAAATAGTCTGTCTTTAAAACATCAAGTTGAAGAATACCTTCAACATTGGTTTCGCTGATAATTCCACCCAGTATACCGACATGCGACGAACTGTATAATGTGAGGTTGGTGGCTCCCCATCCCCCGGCAATTGCGTCTCCCGTTGCATAAGGGCTTACTCCTCCGGGGCCTGTTTCACGAATAGCTTCATGAGCAAATACAGAGTTTGGATCATAAACGTTCGCCCATTCTTCACTATCTTGTTTAAAGCCGGGTAAATATTCGGTGTAAAACAAACGAGAAGCGTTGGCAATGTTCAATACCCATTTACCTATTGCCCTAGCAAATCGATCATCATATCTTACCAGCGGAACAAGCGCGCCAATCTGCTCAAAACCGTTCATGGCAAAAACATAATCATTTGATATTGATTCACCAATCAAACCATGCACATCTATTCCATCCCATGTACCTATAATAGCGCCCCATTGACGCAATGGCCCAATATTGAAACACCAATTAATCATCTTCTCAAGATTGTAGCCGGCCCCCAGTTCAGCATTCATCCTTGCCGCTATATATGTACCATAAGATAACTGGAGTTCATAGGAAGGGTTGGTGTTCCAATTGCTTAAAAATTCCATAGACCACTCAGCACCAATTCTGTATTCTTCATTGCCGGTTTCAACATAAGCATTATACAGCAGCCATGCGATAGCTCCTGCCGCTTCAGGTTCCGGTACGCTCAGTTGATAAGGCGTCATGGTAGCCAGATTAAATCCCCGGTAATTCATATACGGCACTTCCCACGGAGCATCATTTCCTCCCAAAGCTTTAACCGCGCGCAGCCATTGATCTGCAACTGTTGTAAATTGATAAGCAAAATCACCTGTGTTGGGATATAAATCATAAAGCTGATAGAAAAAAAGATTAGGCATTGTTTCATACCACCAATCGTCTGAAGTATCATCAACAGGATGATTTTTGTATACATTCTGCTCAGGGCGTTTATTAAACCACTCCTCGCACATCAATACCCAGTTGTTGCCATTCTGATTGCTTTTATCTATTCCGACCAATGATGCGCCGATAACAGCCGGAAGACAATTTATCGCCTCGCCCGCCCCCGGTGAATTAGTGCCAACAACGGTGTGAAGTTTAAAACTTCCGTGAGAGGGATAGTTTGTAGTATTGTTGTATAAAGATACCAAAGGCAGGTAGTCCCCAGTCTTAGTTTGATCAAAAACAAATGCATCGTAATTTTCAGTCACCGTTTTCCAATCTCTCATCAAATATGGGGCAGGCATATTCGGCATTTGTTCAATTCTGCTGATATTTATTTGCTGTGAGAATAACATGTTTGCAGCCGTAAAAAAGATAAGTGCCGTTATTTTCAGCGAAGTTTTTATTTTACGATAAATAACTTTCATGTAATGTTTAACTCCATTGAGTGGTTTGATTTTACCATGCGTAATATTGCGGTGCCTCTCCCGCCGGTGGAAATATTTCATCAATCTTTTTTAATACTTCTTCATCAAATTTTATTTCTACTGCTCTTAATGATTTTTGGAACTGGTCTAAAGTTCGGGGACCAATTATAGGTGCCGTTATACCGGGCATATGCAGCAGCCAAGCCAGCGCAGCGTTTGCAGGTTCTTCGCCAATTTTAGAACACAATTTTTTCCATGCTTCAATTTGGTCTTTTCTATTTTTTAATTTGTTTTTAATTTCATCCGAGTTTCTCCTTCCTTTACCCAGACTTTTTAAGACACCGCCGAGCAATCCCCCTTCAAGCGGGCTCCAAGGAATGATACCTACACCGTAATATTTACTTGCCGGAACAACTTCCCTTTCAATTTTCCTGTTAACCAAATTGTATTTGCTTTGTTCACTAACCAATCCGATCATATTTCTTTTCGTCGCGGTTTCACACGCTGTGGCAATATCCCAACCTGCAAAGTTACTGCTGCCTACATAAATCACTTTACCTGCAGTGATAAGTTGCTCCATGGCCTGCCATATTTCATCCCAGGGTGTATTCCGCTCAACATGATGCATCTGGTATAGATCAATGTGATCCGTTTTAAGACGAGTCAGACTATCTTCACACGCTTTTTTAATATGATAAGCGGAAAGATGTTTTTCATTTACACCTTCCCCCATCGGGCCGTATACTTTAGTAGCGAGCACAATGTTCTCACGTCTCCCCCCACCTTGCGTAAGCCATTTGCCAATGATTTTTTCAGTTATACCTTCCCCTTTTTTACCGCCGTAAACATTAGCCGTATCAAAAAAAATAATGCCGACATCAAGCGCTTTGTCCATAATCCGGCGGGCTTCTTTTTCCGGTGTTAAAGCGCCGAAATTCATAGTGCCCAAGCAGAGTTTGCTTACCTGCAAACCGCTTCTACCTAAATATGTATATTCCATTTTCTCTCCTTACACCGGGAGTGTAATCTATTTACTTAAGTAATTATTTAATGCAAATGTTTTAATATTGTTTTTCAATAACTCTGATTCACCGGTAAATTGGACTACTTTCTCTTCGCCGGGGAGCATTATGAATCCTCGATCCGAAAAAGTAATCCCGGGATGATAGAGATCGAGAAATAATAATGGCGAAACTGCTTTAATAGCAACGGTTTTCCCAATTTCATTTACATTGATCTCAAATTGCGCCTCCGGTAATTTAAGATGCTTCCACCTTTTTGCAGAATAATAATCTCGATAGACTAAATTGTTTTTTTTATCATATAATGATGCGATGATAATATTATCTTTCCGATTTTCCTTATCAATCATAGTTTGGACAGAAACCGACTTTTCCCCGTTAATAACCAACAAAGATTTTTCTTTCTCCGATGTCTTTCCTCCGGGATTACTTATACTATTAATTTTCAGAGTGCCTGTAAAACTGTTAGTCCCTTGATTATGAATAATAACATTAAGCGAATCCTCATCATTAGTAAAGTTAGTAACAACCGGTGCAAAAACATTTTTAACAAAATGATATGAAATTTTAGGTGTCAGGTTCGAGTCTATAATAGCCCAGCTTGAAACAGGCCAGCAATCGTTAATTTGCCAAATTATGCTCCCGTTTGTAATTCCGTTTGTTCGCCAGTGCGCCAGACAAGTCTTCAATGCAAATGCCTGGTTGAGTTGTGTGAGATAGATAAAATCATCCCAACCGGTTTGAACCGGAAGATGACCAGCCAAAAAACGGAAAAGTCTTTCAGGACCTTCCTCCTGTTTATTGTGAAATTCGAAAAGCGAATCTTGAACTTTGCGGTTTTCTGCGGGTAAACAGTCTGTAAAAGTATCTATATTAGCCGGGGATTGAAAACCGAATTCTGTTACAAAAAGACTTCTATCTTTTATTACTTCAGTATAATCTACCCAGTAACTCCATACATCCCAAACATGCCTGTTTCCGCTTTCAACGCCATTGGGGTCTTTCTCTTTCCCGAAAGGAGATGAAGGCCAATAAGGGCGCATCGGATCATTCTTCGCAAGCAAAGGCGGAATGCTTTCATGATAGATTTTATAGCCCGGCATTTCTTTATATGAACTAAATTTTGAGCGATACCAGATCCATTCGTTCTCGTTGTTGCCGCACCATATAACAATTGAAGGATGGTATTGGAGTTTATCAATCACGTAAACAATTTCATTTTTAACATTGTTAATAAATTCTTTGTGCTCCGGGTATGAAGCGCAGGCAAACATGAAATCCTGCCAAACCATTAAACCCAGTTCATCGCATAATTTATAAAATGTTTCATCTTCATAAATACCGCCTCCCCAAACGCGTACAATGTTCATGTTGGCTTCTTTAGCCTGAGTTAATAAAGTACGGTATTTTTCTTCTGTAACTCTCGGGAGAAAAGAATCTGCAGGTATCCAATCAACACCTTTGCAGTAAACCGGCTTGTTGTTAACGATAAACTTAAAAGTGTTTTTACCTTTTTCTTTTAACTTCAGCTCAATTTTTCTTATCCCTACTTTTCTTTCTTCTCGGTCAATCAACTTCCCTTTCTTGTTGTATATTTCGACATTTAGATCATATAAATTTTGTTCACCGCTGCCGTTGGGCCACCATAACTTTGGGTTGTCAATTACAATTTGTTCGGTAATCCTTTTTTTACTTCCGACTTTAATTTCTTTTAAAATGTGCTGATCATGTGAAAGGATGCTAATTCTAAGTTTATAAACTTCGTTTGAGCTCCCATCAATTCGGCTTGTTACTTGAACTACAGCTTTTTTCTTTTTCAATTGAAGAGTATCGAACTTAATATTTGTTATCACTGCATTTTCCTCTTGCAGCAGATAAACCGGGCGCCAGATGCCCATTGTTGGGAAAGCGGGGCCCCAATCCCAGCCAAATGAATATTGGGCTTTTCTTATGTAAGCTCTTTCGGAGTTGCGGGCGCTGTCAAGTACTCCGAATTTATTCTCCAACTTTCTGCTGTAATTTACCGGGGATTCAAAAACGACTTTGAGTTTATTACAAGTTGATTTAAGAAGCTTCCCTATTTCGAACTCATATTTGATAAACATATTGTCCGTAATGCCTATCTTGTGTTTGTTCAAAAATATTTCAGCAATAGTATCCACTCCTTCAAATACAATTTTAACCGGTTTCTCTTTCTCAAATTCAATTGGGTAATCAAATTCAGTTTCGTATACCCAATCGATTTCGTTTATCCAGTAAAGCTTCGATTCATTATCGGCATAGAATGGATCATCTATCAATTTATTTTTAATTAGATCTGTATGTATCGTACCGGGGACCTCGGCATCTATCCATTTATTCTGCGGTAAAAAATTCTTAGGGACTTTTTCTTTAATAATTGTACCCTGTGAAATTTTTGTTTTCCAATTATTAATCGTGTAAATTTTTTTCATAAATTTCTCTTTGTTTCCGCCGTATAATATTCGGCAATTTGATAAATTATTTTATAACCGCAAACTTTCCGATCTTCTCCCCTGCATCCGGAGTTTCAACATGATAAACATAAACCCCGAATGCTATATCCATACCGTCTTTGGAAATTAAATTCCAAGCTTCTTGCCCGTCGGTAATCGTACTTTTATGTTCCAGTGTTTTAATATGTTTTCCGCTTAACGTGTATATTCTGATTGTGCATTCATGCGGGAGATGTGTAAAGTAAATTCTTCTCTCTCCCCTACCTACTTCCACTGTTGCCGGTTCCCACGATGCCGCACCGATATAAGGATTAGGAACCACAGCAATATTATCCAATTCCGATTCGGCCTTTGTTTTGTTGAATGATTGAGCTTGAGATGTAAATTCAAAATATTCACCATCGCGAAACGGTTTGTTTGTTATAACTTTATATACATCGCCAAACTGAGGCGCTGCCTGGTTTGTTTCCGCAATTGCCGTATCTTTCACAAGCTTAACTGACCAGCTCACTTTTAAGTTATTGAATCCTGTTGCCCGTCTATCCGGTGTATCGCCGAACGCAATGAATACTACATCCTGATCTTCAAATAATCCGTTCTTGTTAACATCGCGGAAAATAAATTGATGATGATCTATTCCTTCAGTTAAATTTTTAACAATGATATTTGTCTGCTCGGGCAGGCTGAAAGTTGTTGCCGGGAAAGACATGTCCCCTTGCCCAGGTTCGGTAATATGAATTTCAAAATCAGCAGGGTAATCAACTCTATAACGATTATACCCGGATGCATAAGTATCGTCAAAACCGACTTGAACAATATAATTGCTGTTCCCTTCCGTCCACCCGCTTTGCTGCATATCAATATTAACTGCAGTATCATTTTTAATATTGAGTGAATAACCATGAAAAATATTTGTCTGAATTTCAGCGAAACTACATAAAGTCGGTTTGATCAATGTATCCTGTGTCGAATAATCAATCAATCTATACAAAGGAGTTTTATTGTTGAAATATGCAGATGAGTCGATAAACTCAAGTCTGTATGTATGCATATTTCTAATCGAATCGGGTTCAATTATATCGATGGAGATACTCCCCGTACCGGGCCCGCTAGCAGTAACACTTGAAATTTCGGGCGGAATATATCCCAAAGCAGGAGTCCGAGGTGTAACAACTGCGGTGTTTACATCGGTAATCACTTCTCCGTTAATATCTACTTTAATAATACTTGATGTTTCTGCAGGGGCTATTCCTTCAAAATTTCCTTCCACAGTTGTAGTAGTAAATCCTTGATCGTAAGCGCAAACAGCATAATAGTAAGTCTGTCCATTCTGAACATCGGTATCGATATAAAAATGTTTAAGACCGGAATCTTCTCCAAGATTAAAGTAAGCACCGTTTACGGGTATCGGGTGAAGTCCTCTAATTCCATCATCAAGATCGAATTGTGCAATAGAATGTTTGAATGTAGCTTTCCCGAAAGCATCGGTGATAATTGTATTTTCCAGGAAATTTGCATCGGTGGCACGATAGATTTTATAACCCTCAAAATTATATTTTTGATAAAAAGCATCGAAAGTTTTTTCGGCACGATTATCCCAATAGAGCGTTACCTTTTTATCCCCCGGGATGGCTTTAATAACCGGTTTATCCGGGGGTTTGGCAAATCTATAATGTGCGTTATAAATTTTCTGCACAGTATTTTTTCTACGGAATAAATCGTTTTTATCCATTCCGAATATCAGCGCCATAGAAAAGCGTTCTGTTTCCCCCGCTTCTTCCATATTACCCGTTATATTTGAGTAAGTATTTCTGCCGTTCATATGGAAAATGTAGCTTGAAAAACTATTTGCTAGGTTAACTCCTATTAGCTGCTGGTTCATAGGTGTAGGTAATGATGAAAGCATCCGCCAGTTCACTTCATCTTTATTCAATTCGTAATCGTGTACGGCATAAATTAAAAATCCGGTTAAACCCAATTGATCGGATTCATCTTTGTCCAAAATACCGAAGTTCGGCTCGCCTTGGTCGGGCTTCCCGTTGCCTTCTGTGCCGTCGGGATCCGGACCTTCGTATGAAGAATCGAATGGGCCGATACCGTCTGTTCCAATATCGTCATATAAAGCTTCCCCTTCGTCATAAATTCCGTTTTCGTTTACATCGAAGAATGATCTCCAGTTGGCGTTTTCATCTGCATCCCAATGCGGCTGCCATGAATAATCGTAAAATTCTTTAAACCGTGCTGTATCTTGATAGGGATTTAAAATGTAAGGATCTTGGTTTGGATTATCTATAAAGAAAACAGGATTATTATCTCGTCTCTCATCCGTAAGGCCGTCTTTATCGTTGTCCCGCCTGTCATCCGAAATTCCGGGGCTTTCAAGAAAAGCATAGCCTGCAATACCAACCGGGCCCCAGTTGCCCGGCGTACCAAGAGGTTCAATTGACCATGCATATGATATATCCAAAAGGTCGTCATAATTACCTCCGTTGGAATTTGCCCCGCCAATGCCCCAATCAACATATTGTGCAAAAAGAGTCTTTTGATAATCGGTGGTTCCCATATTGGTAATTTCGTAATACCAAAAAATTACATCAGCAGCAAGAACGTGCGACCATTGGAAACCACGGGTCTTTACTTGCATACCGAGCCCCCCACGCGAGGGGTCGTCTTCATCGGGATGAAAACTGTTGCGTAATAAATACTCTCGGTCCATATCATCGTCAAAAACGAAGTATGTTTCAAGATCGGCATTCTTCACTCCTTTGCCGAAGTAACCGTTCCAATGTCCGTCCCAATCGCTGGGTCTATCGGGCCAATGCTCAGGCCATGTATTTTGATTTGTAAAATCATCATCACTACGAGCGGGGCTTGAATTAAAAGGATTGGCATAACCGGGTAAAGGCCACCAGCCGTATGTTACACCTGTCTGCGGATTATACCGGGTAAATTCATAATAATTCGTTTCCAACGGATGAATTATTTTACCCGAGGGATCAACTGTTTCGGCTTGGACAATTATTGCAACGCCGTCCAAATAAATATGGTCGGTTCCTTTAGGCCAAACACCGCTGCGGTTTTTTTCATTAAGATAATCGCCTACTTCGCCGAAATTATAATAGACTGTCCCGACAAGATTGCCGTCCATAAAACCTTTCTTAGTATAATTCGGATTCCCCTTATTTTTATCAACTATCACCTGCGAAAACAATTGAGAAGAAATAAGAAGTATACAAATCATCATACCGGTAATTCTTTTTAAGCTGCATTCTATTGCGCCCGGCATTTCGTCCTCCACGGGATTGCTCAGATTAATTTATTTATAATAACGACCGACAAAACATTTTCTTAACTAAAATTTTACTTTTAGTCTTTCACTCCCCGTCTCATGGGTGAAGTTTATCGTAATTTCCCAAATACCGTCTTTGCTGATTACCTCAGTTTGTTGAGTCATTTCTTTATCATTGATAAACAAATTGAGTGGTTTCATCGGAGAAATAATCTTTGTAGAATTCTTATGCCCTGCAAATGTTTTCGTTTCAATCGACATTTCATTTTGTTTATAATCATATTCACATCTGATAAGCCGGGCATCGGTATAAATCAAATACGGTCTTGAAGGAATACCAAGTTTAACATTGATCTCGTTATACCCGCCGTCACCATCTGGGATAACAGCGGAAGATGATTGTTTCTCACCCAAGAAAATACTTTCAATATATTTTCCGTTTCCTTCAATCTTATAATTTATTTTCCTGCCGTTCAAGGTAAGCGTCATTTCACACAATTTTTGGTTATCATATAAATACGGATTCAAACTTACGTTCCAGCTATTCTCGCTAATACCATGCAAATTATAGAGACAATACAAATACCAAGCGGCGGCCCACATAAATTGGGGTTTATCAACGGTTCCGTAAATTTCCGGATTATTAAAATTCCCGTTACGCACTTCATACATTGCCGGCTGCCCTTTGGGTAATTTCATCAATCCGTCTATTGTCATTACATTTTTAATAAAATTTGCGGCTTCGTTTTTTTGATTATCAGCAATTAAGGATAATGCGTACCATGCATTTCCCTGCGGCCATATACCGCCGTTGAAATAGTAAAATTGATCCCCCGCTTCGTTGCCGCTGAAATTCAAATATTCACGCAATTCGTGGAAGTCCATCGGGTAAACGTTATAGACACCGACTTTTTCATCAAGCAAAATCTCTCCGGCGCTTTTAACCAGTTCGTATTTCTTTTCATTATCAAGCAAGTTAAAATGAGCGGCAAGGAGCGAGCCCGTATAATAGTGAGTATCAATTTTACCCGGCTCATAATAATTGATAAGATATTTTTGATTTTCATCCCATAGCTTTGCGGTTAATTGGTTTTGCATCCGATCGGCCAATTCTTCATACTTCACTAATTCATCCCGGTTTTTGCCAAGCATGGATGATATAAAATTATAATCCCGCAAAGATTTAATTGCCAGGATTGTCATGTAACTGTGCGGACCATAGTTTCTTCCGATATCCCACCAATCGGGCTGGTAAGACCAAATTAAGTCATCGTCTCCTTTTGTTCTCAGCATTGTTTCTACTGACTTCGATAAAAATGGATAAAGATACTCGAGAAACTCCATATCACCTGAATGCCTAAGGTAACTTGCTGAAACAAGTATTATCCAAAAGTTATTCCAGTTGTCGCTATTGGCAAACTCGGTTAAGTAAGTTGAATCTCTCCAATAATATGCGTGGGGTATTACATTTTCAGAATCCGCATGACGAATGATATAATCGAGATCACGTTTAACCCTCGGCAGGTCAAAGTAAACTGCCGCCAAATCGGTAACAAGCGCATCATGACTGAAATAAAAATTATATTCCGCCGGACAGGGCATCGGAACAATTTCGCCGTCAAGGTAATGCTGGTTCACGGCTAATATCGCTTTCGCCCAGTTAACCGAATGATCGATTGCGGTATCGCCTGTTTTAAAAAGCGTCTCTTCGTAAACATATTTCAATACATTATTTTCAAACTCTTCAATTTCGGTCTCATAATTTTCGATAAGATATTTTACCAGCTCTTTTCCTTCGTCTTGTCTGCATGATCCGATTATTTGAACAACATTCATTGAACCGGATGGATTCAATGTTTTTTTGTATTTATAATGTACAGCCGGTTCGCTCATTTCATCTTTCGATATTGTAAATTCATTTCCCGGTGATGATACAACACACCATTGATCATCGTTGAAATAATATTTATCGAACGGAACTTTCCCGTTAAAAGCAACCGGACTCTCCCCGGCATTGGCAATAAATACCTGTGCATTTTGTAGAGCTATATCTTCAAAGTTTGTGAAAAGCGAATAAGCAAATGGATTGAATTCAGACCATGCCTTATCTTTTTTAGTAAAAGAATGGCAGGTGCGGAGAACTGTGGAAAGATGGGTCTCAAACTCAAATGATTCTGAGCTTGAACTGTTGTTTTTGATTTCATAGAAAACCGCAAAAGCCGGTTTATTATTAAAAAACTTATAAGTTATTTTGATATCCCTTTGATCGTTTTTATCATAAAATACGATTGAAAAAGGATTTATATCGAAAGAATTATTGTCTTTACCGAGCCATTCTTTTTCACCGTTTCCTATTTTTAAACCGAGTGATGAAATAAATGATGTGTCACGTTTCCAATAGTCGGTACTAAGATCGATGCTGTTGGCAACCGGGTAATAAAAACTGATTCTCTGCAATAAAGGAGAACTGTGATGCATCTCGATCCCGGTAAAATGACTTCCGACTTCAATTATCGCATCCCTGTTGAAATTAACGGTGAGTGTCTCCTTATTAGTATCGGAAGAACAATAAGTTGCAAGTAGAATAAAAAAGCAAATAAAGAGTTTTTTCATTGTCGCTAATATTTTTTTACTCATAATTTTACTATCCCTTCAATTTACTAGTTCATTAATTACCGCCCAATCAATAACGGAATAGTGTGAACAATATCGATGAATTAAAATTCGTTTCCGCCAGAACTATTGTTCAGTGTGTCTGTAAAAATTTATCAGAATTTCTTTCGCGATTGGATAATTCTCAATAGCTTGAAGAGTTAACAATGCTTCTATTGTCGATTCGGCTCCGGAATTCATATTGATTTCGTCTTCGCTGTTAATACCGTCAAACCCGATCCCAGTTTCGGGGAAATACATTTGCTTACCAGCCGGATTCCTACCGAAAAACCAAGCGGCAATTTCCGCCCCTTGTTTCAAATAAGAATTATCTTTTGTTGCATCATATGCGGCAAGGCAAGCGTAAACCATCGGTCTTATATTGTAAGCAATCTGCGAATATTTGTTTATGTTTTTTACTTCGATACCTTCATAGGTTTTAGCCAGTTGAAAATTGGAAAGGTAACCTTTCTTCAATAAATTTTTGTAAAAGAAATTAATCTCGATTAATGCATCGTGTAAAACTTTATCATCCTTTGCTAAATGTGAAGAGACAATAAGTGAATAAGCTTGAATGTTCCCGTATGCATGCCAAATATTACGCCAGCTTAAAAATGCGCCGTGTGCAAAAACTGTATCATCCTTAACCTGCAATAATGTTATACCGTCTTGAAGAGCATGTATGTATTCCAATATTATCTCGTCTTTCGTAATATTGTAATAAGGGAGAAGGCTCAACAATAAAACTCCCGCTTGATCGGCGGCAGATTCCCAAGGCAGCCATGTTGGAACTTCAAAGCCGTTAATCATATTAACTTCTCGGTCTACAGGCAAATTTGTTTTCAAAGCATTGAATCCCGCTTCCAGGCTTTTGTAAATTCTCCCGGCAAAATCTTTATCAATATTCAGATAAATATCGTAAGCCTCCGTTAACGCCCACATAGCTCTCCACGACCACCAATTAGGCTGCGGCAGACTGTTTTTATGTGTCGTATTTATCGAACCGTCTTCAAAAATAAAATTGTAATAATAACCGTTCTCCGCTTGCATCAATAAAAGAAACTCGGTTAATTTGCCCCCTTTATCAAGAGAAGCAAGGTTCCCGGCTGCACGATAATTTTTCAAATAAAACAGAGCAGCGCGCGCAACGTCATCTACACATGCTATTCCTTCATCATCATCTCCAATCCAGCCGTAATCAGGATAATCACTATAGATATGAATAATACCAACAGTCTTGCCTCTAAACTCAATCTCTTCATAAAGATCATCAAGATGAGAAGTATTCACAAATGAAAATTCGGACTGTGCATTTCCACACGCAGTTAATATAAAGTGAGCAAAAAGAATAGAAATTATAAAATATTTTTTTGTTCTCATTTGCATACTGATAATAAGTAATCGATTGAAGTTGAAGCTAAACAAATATTTATGTCTGCACCTGAATAGTAGATTTTTATTTCACCGTTGTCTTCAGCAATCCAGCCGTTGGTAAAAACGACATTGGGCACATCGCCTATTCTTTCATAATCCCAGTCGGGAGAAAGAATAGGTTCTTTCGTTTTACCTTTTACTATCCAGGGCTTTTCCAAATCGAGTAAGACAGCGCCTATTTTATATAAGTAACTAATCCCAAATCCTCTCACTCCGTGATAGAGCATAAGCCAACCTTCTTTTGTCTTGATAGGCGGAGTCGATCCCCCTATTTTGTTAGCTTCCCATGTACCTGCTTCAGGTTCCATTAAAATTTTGTTGCCCCCCCAGTGAATTAAGTCGGGGCTTTTATTAATCCATATATCATGCCTGTCATCGGCTACCGGTCTATCTACTTTCCAAAAGAAGTCCCCGATTTTTTCAGGGAACAAAGCCGAATCTTTGTTTGACGGTTCTGAAACCGGGCCAAGTATTTTGAATTTTTTAAAATCTTCTGTTTCGGCCAGCATAACAAGGGGCATGTATTTCGAATAACCTGTATAGAGGATATAATACTTATCACCCATCTTTGTTATCCTTGGATCTTCAATTCCCCATTCTACATAATGCTTGCAATCTTTGTGATCTTCAGGAGTAAGACAAGGTTTATCCGCAACCTTAAAGTCATATCCGTTATCACTTTCGGCCAAAACAAATGAAGACCTTCCTCCCGGCATTTCCACTCTGCAAACCAATAAATATATCCCGTTATATTTTATTGCCCCGGCATTAAAAATACTGTTTACTTTAAATGGAACATCACTTTTAGTTAAGATGGGATTTTTTTTGTATTTCACAATATCCATTATTCACCCGCAAATATTTATTGGATTTTATTATAATTATCACTTAAAGAGAAGCTCATTTAGAAGCTGCTCTACATCTACTTTTGCAAACCCCGAATATGCATCCGACATTGCATAAGGAATTATCAACTCGCCGTTATGAATCAGAGACCCGCTTGAATATACAACGTTTGGCACATACCCATCTCTTTCATTTTTCCCAGGTGAAATGAGAGGCTCTTTTAACCATCCAATAACTTTCCCAGGGTCTTCAAGGTCCAACAAGTAAGCACCAATAACATATTTCCTAACGGGACCAACACCATGCGTCAACAACAACCATCCCTTGTCAGTTTCTATAGGAGAACCGCAGTTACCGATTTGTACATATTCCCATATCTCTGTTGGGACACGAATGATTCTCGACTTATTCCAAAAATGAAGCCGATCTGAAAAAGAAATAAATAAACTTTCGCTATCTTCCCTTGTAATCATTACATACTTCCCGTTTACTTTCCTCGGGAAAAGAGCCATACCTTTATTTTGAACCGCATTCCCGTGTAATGTACGGATACGAAAATCGATAAAATTTTCAGTCTCAATTAATTGCGGAATTGTAGTATAACCGTTATATGCAGTATAGGTTCCGTAATAATTAGTTGAATTATTCTCGGTATATTTGACAAATCTTACATCTTCCATACCCGCGATTTCACTTTTTGAATGAGGGAATATTACCCTACCGCCAATAGATTTCTTCTCGTTGAATTTGATATTATAATTAGATTGTAAAAGGTCTATCAGGAAATCAACTGATTCGATAAAATAATTTTCCTTTTTAAACCCATATAATTCTTTAATAGTGAACTCATCAGGGATCTTATCGAGCAGTTCCATGGCAAAGTTTCCATAATCCTTTACTCTTTCTTCAACAAATGATTTAGAGAAAATTTGCCGGGAATCAACTTCAGGTAGTTCTGTTTTTCTTGTTAATTTATCAAAAAAAACCTCATTATCTGTATCAAGTATACCGCTTCGAAATTCTATTGAGGATATATGTCCTTCACCAGTTGCGCGCAGGCTCATAATAAATCTTAAGCTTCCTTCGGGTAAGCCTGTTTGATCGGGATGAGGAACAATTGAAGGATTGAATAATGCCGCCGCTTCAATAGAATATTCCATAGAAAAAAAAGATCCAAGAAGTAATTTCCTGCTGGCAGTAATTTCCTGATCGGGGGGGATATGTTGTTTGATCTTTTTAAAATTATTCATTAGGATTTTATTAAATCTCTGATGGCGGTGTCCGAACTCAGCTTGTATTGCCGATAATAATTTTTCAACTTCATTTTCGGTAAGGGATAATATTTTACCAACGATTCTTTTAATTCTAAATTCATTTTTAATTTCCAAATACCGGAGAATCAACCTTTTCGGGTTGGCTTTCAATCTTATTTTCAATCTTGTTACTTTCAATTCAGTATCACCTATATTTATTCCTTAATTCCTGTAGAAGCCATACTCTGGATAAAATATCTTTGGAAAAACAAATATGCTATTAAAATGGGCAAAGCCAACAAAGTAGCCGATGCTAATTTAACCCCCAATTGTGAGTCGGCTCTTCCGCCGACGGCAAAGAGGGTAATTAACTGCGGCATTGTCATTAAGCTTTCATCCCGGATTACAATCAAAGGCCATAAGACCTCGTTCCAAGAAGCCATAAAAGTTATTATGCCGATAGTTACAATTGCAGGTATTGAGTTAGGCCATAAAATTTTGAATATTATTTCGAGTTCGTTACAACCGTCTATCCTGGCTGCATCAATTAAATCTTGTGGAATGCTTTTAAAATATTGCCTGAACATTATTATGGCCAAAGCATTTATTAGATACGGGGCTATCAATGCCAGGTATGTATCTACCCAGTGAAGCTTAACCATAATTATATATTGGGGTATAAGCGTAATTTGAAACGGCAGAGTCATTGTAAAAATGATAATGTAGAAAATGAAATTACGTCCTTTAAATTCCAGGCGCGATAGTGCATAGCCGATCATAGAACCTAAAACAAGGACACCGATTGTAACTGAACAGGCAACAATCATGCTATTAATAAATGCGCGTCCGATCGGTATCTTATCGAATAACTGCTCGTAACTGTTAAATGTTAAATAGGATGGAAAAAGAGTTAAACCCGACAATTCTCCTTCAGGAGCCAATGAAGCGCTTATCATCCAAACAAACGGGTAAATAAACAACAACGCTCCCAGCGTGAGAAGTATATAAAAAATAATCTTGCGCATTTCTATTTATCCCTTTCCACAAACTTTTTTTGAATCATCACCACACTAAGAATAACAAGGGCAAAGAAGAAACCGAGAGTTGCCGCGTATCCCATGTGGTAATAGAAAAAACCCTGCTTATAAATGTATAGCACCGCCGAAATTGTACTGTTTAAAGGTCCTCCCCCGGTCATAATATACGGTTCGATAAAAAGAGAGAACCCGCCGATAGTTGAAAGAATTACAACCATAAAAATTGTTGGATTAATCATCGGTAAAGTAATGTAAAAGAATTTCTGCCACCGGCTTGTTCCTTCAAGGTCTGCCGCTTCGTAATAATGTTTGGGCACGGTTTGAAGCCCAACCAGGAATAAAACAATATATAACCCAACATTCTTCCATGTAGCCATCAATGCTATTGAAGGCATCGCATAATCGGGATCAACCAGCCAACCGATTTTGGGAAGACCTACCTGAGTTAATAACCTGTTCAACAAGCCGGTATCAAACCCATATAATTGCTCCCACAGCATCGTAACCACAACACCCGATACAATAACGGGGAGAAAAAAAGCAGCACGGAAAAATCCGCGTAATTTAATGTTCTGGTTTAATATTTCCGCAAGGAATAATGCAACCACAATTTGCAGCGGAATATGTATGGCTAGAAATACCAGGGTGTTTAGAAGCGACTTAAAAAATATCTTATCGTTGAACAACCGTATAAAATTATTCAATCCCACGTATTCCATAGGAGAAATAATATTCCACTTGTGAAATGTAAGCACAATTGTAAATACGACTGGGAATGCAATAAACACAACAAAGTGAATTAAGTATGGCGTTACTAATAAATAAGGTATGATTTTTTTCGTCTTCATTTCAGGGAAATATTTCCAATCATTTTAAAAATAATAAGTTAACCGCGTCGGCGGCATCGCGTATTGCCTGTTCAGGAGATTTTATCCCGTAGACCACGCATGCTTCATATTCCTGCGAAATCAAATCAAAGACTTCTTTAAGCACCGGGGATGAGTCTGTTCCTTTAACATGCTTTGCCTGTTTGGCGAATGCTTTCATCTTCGGGTTATCTTCAAAATATTTTTTATATTCCTCTCCCTCGTCAATATTTTTTCTTCTCGGCAATTGGCTTGTCAATTTCATCATTTCCAAATCATTTTCTTCATTGATCATGAAACGCAGAAATCGCCATGCGGCTTCCGGGTTTTTACAAGTATTGAATATCACAATATTTTTCGGATCGCCGTATGTATAAACCGGGCCTTCAAACCCATCGGGTACAGGGGGAAAAGTATAGTCATATTCGAACCCTTCCGGTTTAAATCTCTCGGCATGGGCAATTTCCCATGGCCCTACAAACCTAGTAGCGATAACGCTTGAAAGAAAAACATCCTGCCTAGCCGCTAGCCGTTCTACAGAAAAATATTTTTTCTTAAACAACTCTTGTAGAAACGCGAATACTTCTACAGCATATTGATTATCGAATGCGGCTTTATTATCCTTCACAAGAGCGCCTCCTCCTGATGCCGCCAAATAGAGAGGATAAAAATCAAAAAATCTCTGCCACCATGTTACCTGCACTTCCGCGTAACCGAACCACCTATCGATATAACCATCGCCGTCCAGATCTTTTTGAAATCTTTTAGAAGCTTCAAGGTATTCCGAGTATGTAGAAGGAGGTTCTTCGAAACCGATTTCCCGGAGAATGTTTTTGTTATATATCAGCATGATTGGATTTATTTTCCAAGGTACCTGGTAAATATGACCGTCCTGCGATTTTACCTCTTCAACCACATTGCTGTCACATCGTTCATAAATAAAATCGAGAAACCCGTCAATTGTATCAAGCGGAATTAAAACGCCTGCTTGTGCATAGGCTTCAACATCACCCTGCCACATGTTGGAATAGATATCCGGAGTAGTTTCTCCAACAACAGCGGCCAAAATAACTTCCTCGCTGGAACGCCCTTCGGGAACAGGTTGGAACATAACGGGAGCATTGGGATTTATTTTATTCCACCCTGGTACTACACGTTGAGCGAATTCTATTTCGTGAGTATTGTTAGACGACCAGTAAACCAGTGTCTTCTCCTCATTGCCGTCACCGGAATTACAACCGCCTCCCAAAATCACCAAGAATGGGAAGAGCAAACATAATAGTTTTATTTTCGAAATTATTTTATTCATGACCAATAAATTAATTATAGGAAACAAAATCACTCCCAGCTCTGCCAATCAAAATCAATAGTCGGGTAAGCAGGCCTCGGTATCAATCCTCCTTTTTTAACCGCATAAACTTCAATAGCAGTCGGGTCATTTTCGGATGTTACTTTTATTGATTTAAGCACGTCATCATCAACAACAACCGTATATTTCTGTTTTAGAATTTGAATTGTGCGCAGCATTTTAACGGCCAACTCCCGGCTGATGATTTCACTGCTTTGTTGATTAGAAGCAGGTGTAACTAATTTATTATCTCCGAGTTCCCCGTCTTCAATTAATATTGAATTAGTCAATTCATTTCGAACCATACTATATACAATTTTATCCTTCCACCATTTGGATTGTATTTTTACAACCTCTTTATCAAAGTAACCTTTCTCTTCAGCTGCTTGCGAGAGGAGTTCATCTCTAATCATCTGCCAAATATACTGCTCAAGAGAAGCGGTAAATGAATTGATATCTTTCTTGTTGAATTTCAAATACTGATCTCTATTCCTATACCAGGTTAAAAATTCTCCCAGCGTTACATCACGCTTAGACATTTCCACAAGAGTCAGTTTTGATAAATTATTTTGTTCCGGGCTTTTCAATTTTTCTATAGCTTCGTTCAATTTTTGAGATAATTCCCATTCATCATATTTTTCTTTGGGAAGTTGAAAACCTCCTATATAAGATCGGGTAATTGAAAAGACATTTCCTTTTATAACCGGGTTTTGTTTTAAAATCAATTCATTCACATATTTGTCGGATAGTTTATCCATCTCTCTTTTTGTAACGGCCTGAATTGCTTCTTCACGCAGCGTATTTTTCTCACTCTCAGTTGTTATTAGATTCCGCCAAACATTATCAATCTTCAAAAGATACCATCCGTCTGTTGTATGAACCGGAGCAGTAATTTCGCCGATTTTCAGTGTATCAATAATTTGTGCAAGTACATGATTTTTTTTCTCAAGCTGGTACCAATTAGTTTTCATGTACCTATCGCCGGTAAAGACGGAATCATTAAACTGGGCTGTGTATAAACTATCGAATGAAATTCCATCCCGGATAGATTTAACAACCTGCATCATTTCATCTTTCAGCGGTGTATAAATCCACTTCAATTCAATTTCAAGCAGCTTCTGGCTGATAAGTGTATCAATATCCTCTTCTGTTAATACAACTTTATTGAGGATTTCATCTTTGAACAACTCTTCAGTCGCTAAATCAGAAGTAAATGCATTATGCATTTCCTTTACCTGGGCAGATGTATCTAAGTTACGTGAATATCCGTCGGCAGCCAGAAGTTTTTCATTTATCATATATTTCAAATGTCTTTCTTTAGATTCGCTTCTTTTCTTAATAAATGCAGGCCCGAATTCATAACTATAGAAGAATTCCTCAGCGGTAATTTCAATATCGCCTACTTTAGCCAGAACCTTATTAAGCACCGGCTGTTGGAAGTAGGCATTAATTGATGAGTGTTCACCCTGCGCGGATAAACTTGTGTTAAAAAAAATTATTACCGGAAATAACCGGAACAAATATTTTGTAATCATTTTCAAGAGCCGATAGAGTATTAAAATTTAATTCCAAGAGAAAATACGTGAATATTTTCCAGTCTGCCGAAATCGCGATATGCGTAATCAAAATTGATGAGCGCCTGCGAAAATAACATTTTGGAATTAAGCCCCACACCGAAAGATAATCCTCCTTCTGCATCTTTAAGAAATAAAGATTGATAACCGCCGCGAATGAAAAGGAAGTCTTTGAAAGCCAATTCAGTTCCGAAGTTAATGCTTTCATAATTATTGTTGGGGTGAATTGCATCAACGGCTACAGTAACAGAATAATCCTCCGTCTGCAATGCTTTGGTCGAAACGCCAAGCTGGATATTCAAAGGGAGTTCCCATTCATCCAATTCAATGTTAGTAGGTATCTGATCATTCGACCCCAGTTTGGTATCATCGATACGTACAAACTGCCTTGTGTCTCTACCGTCAAGTCTCATTGCCGTTCCAAAATTTGAAATTGAAGCGCCAATAACCATACCGCCAAGAAGATCTGTTTTAAATACAGTACCGGCATCAATAGCAAATGCAGAAGAGCTCATATGCCAAATGCTTTGTTGAATATATTTTACAGTTAATCCGATTGAGAAACGATCGGTCAACTTTCTTGCATAGCTGAGTCCAACAGCTATATCCCCGGCGCTGAAAAATTCTCCCGTGCCTTCGGGTTTTTCCACAGTTCTTACTTTCATATCATCCATTGATAAGGAAGTAAAACTCAGCCCGATTGTCCCGAATTCACCAAGCGGTATTGCGAGCCCTGCATAATCAAAGCTGGTTTCTGCTATCCAATTAGTGTGAACCAGGATTGCTTCATTCTGTTCGAGATTTGCCAGTCCCCCTACGTTCCAATAAAGAGCGGCGGCATCTTCGGCAACACTTACAAAAGCGCCTCCCATACCAACGGCGTTTGCACCTACGGCAATTTCGAGAAAGTTGGCTGCAGTAGTACCAGATTTCGAAACGCTTTGTGCATAAGATTGCATACTAAATGATAACAGAATAAAAAATATAATTACAGCTGTTGCGAGATATTTATTACTCATTTTGTCCTCGCGAAATTAGATTTTCATAGTAATTTTCAAAAAACACTTTATTTAATAATTGCAAACTTACCGATCTTTTCGCCAATACCGGGGGCATCTACATGAAACACATAAACACCGTAAGCAATGTCCATCCCGTCTTTAGATACGAGATTCCATGCAACCTGTCCATCGGCATAACTCCCCTCATGCTCGATAGTCTGAACATGCTTTCCGCTTAGGGTATAAATTCTAATTGTACATCTATGCGGGAGGCGAGTAAAATAAATTCTTCTTTCACCTCTGCCAACGGCTAAAGAATAAGGCTCCCAAGAAGCGGCCCCGACATACGGATTAGGAACGACAGCAATATCATCAAGTTCCGATTTTGCATTTTCATTACTAAAGGATTGTTCGACAGTAGTAAATTCAAAATACTCTCCATCGCGGAAAGGTTTTGTGATCGACAATTTATATATATCACCGAATTCAGGAGGACTCTGATCTTCCTGGGCTATTGCCGTATCCCTAACAAATTTAATTGAATAACCGACATGGAGATTTGTGAAATCAGTTGCTTTTTCACCTATAGAATTCCCGAATGCAAGAAAGATTACATCCTGATCACCGAACAATCCGTCTTTATCTACATCACGGAAAATAAATTGAACGTTATCGATATCATTTGTGAGATCACGTATAATTATATTAGATTGTTCCGGTTGGCTGAATGTTGTAGAAGGGAACGACATATCTCCCTGCCCCGGTTCGGTTAATTCGATTTCAAAATCCGCAGGGTAATCTACACGGTAACGTTGATATCCTTTTGCATATGTATCATCAAATCCAACTTGGACTATATAATTACTGCTCCCTTCAATCCAACCTGTATTTTCTTCGTCAACCGCCATTGCAGTATCATTAGTAAGCTCTATCGAAAAGCCGTCAATTACGCCGGTCTGCAGGTGGGGGTCTTCGAACCGGGTCATTTTAATAAGAGTATCCCCTGCCGTATAATCAATCAATTTATAATATGGGAAAGGGTCATTATGAAAAACCGTACTTTCTTCAAACTCAATTCTGTAAGTATGAAAATTTTTCACGGAATCCGGATCGAGAACAGTAACTGAAATTTGTCCGCTTCCCGGTCCGCTTGATGTGAAGTTGGTTATTTCAGGAGCAATATACCCGGCTGCCGGCGCTTTAGGTGTTATAACCGCCGTATTGATATCCGTAATATAATTTCCGTTTATGTCTGTTTTGATAATGGCCGAAGTTTCTGCAGGTGAAATTCCTTCCAACTGTCCTGTAATCTGTGTTGCAGTATAACCTTTATCGTAAGCAACAACGGCATAATAATAAGTTTGTCCGTTTTGCACATCGGTATCAATATAAGAATGCTTCAGCCCGGAATCATCCCCTAAAAAGAAAGATGCGCCGTTAACATTAATTGGGTGAATTCCTTCCACACCGTCTTTCAAATCGAATTGTGCGATGGGCAAACTGAATGTAGTTTTACCGTATGCATCGGTAATAATTTTATTCTCCAGAAAATTAGGGTCTGTTGCTTTATATATTTTGTATCCTTCAAAATTGTATGTCTGGTAGAAAGCATCGAATGTTAACTCTGCCCTGTTATCCCAGTATAATGTAACCTTCTTATCCCCGGCGATCGCTTTAAGAATTGGTTTATCAGGGGGTTTGGCAAAACGGTAATGGGCATTATAAATTTGTTGAATTGTTTTCTTTCTTCTAAAAAGATCGGTTTTATTTATTCCGTACAACAAAGACATTGAGAATCTTTCCGTTTCACCGGTCTCCTGTATTTCACCCGTTTCCAACGAGTATGTATCTCTTCCGTAAAGATGGAAAAGGTAGCATGAAAAATAATTGGCAAGGTTTACACCAAGCAAAGTCTGCCCGTGCGGTGTTGGCAGTGAAGAAAGGGCCTGCCAGTTCAGTTCATCTTTATTAAGATCGTATGGAACGTGTACCGGGAAAATTAAAAATCCAGTTAGACCAAGCTGATCGGATTCATCTTTATCCAATAATCCGAAATTGGGTTCTCCCTGATCCGGTCTTCCATTAGCTTCCGTACCGTCGGGATCGGGACCTAAATAACCTTCATGAAAGGGGCCGATTCCGTCAGTACCTACATCATCATAAAGAGGTTCTCCAATATCCCATTCCCCGTTTTCATTTAAGTCAAAATATGTATTCCAATTTGCGTTTTCATCCGCATCCCAGTGAGGGCGCCATGAATAGCCATAAAATTCTCTAAATTTCACTGTATCTTGATACGGATTAAGTATAAACGGATCTTCGTTAGGATGCATAACAAAGTAGGAAGCGGCATTATCTCTTCTCTCATCGGTAAGCCCGTCGGAATCATTATCTCTCCGATCATATGATATTCCGGGACTTTCCAGAAACGCATAGCCAGCCAAACCAACTGGACTCCAATTGCCGGGGCTGCCGTAAGGAACCGTTGAATAAGCATAAGAAATATCCAACAGATCGTTATAATCACCTGCATTGTTAGATGAATTATCATGCCCGCCAATTCCCCAGTCTATGTATTGTGCAAATAAGGTTTTATCATAATCGTAGGTTCCCATATTAGAAATTTCATAATACCAAAAAATAACATCGGCTGCCAATACTTGAGACCATTGAAATCCCCTGGCCTTAACCTGCATTCCGAGTCCGCCTCTATCGGGATCTTCATTATCAGGGCGAAAATTATTTCTTAATAAATACTCACGGTCTTCATGATCATCAAAAACAAAATAAGTTTCCAGATCGGCATTCTTCACACCTTTACCGAAAAATCCGTTCCAGTAACCGTCCCAATCTGAAGGCCTATCCGGCCAATGGGTAGGCCATGTAATTTCACCGGTAAAATCATCATCGCTTCGCGCGGGGCTGCTATTATAAGGATTAGCATACCCGGGGAGGGGCCACCAACCGTAAGTTACTCCTGTTGAAGGGTCATAACGTGTATATTCATAATAGTTGGTTTCCAAAGGATGGATAATTTTCCCGGAAGGATCTTCAGCTTCAGCCTGAACAATAATTGCTATTCCGTCTACATATGTATGGTTTGTTCCAATTGGCCAAACTCCGCTTCTATCGGGTTCGTTTTCCCAATCGGCAATTTCACCGAAATTATAGTAAACGGTTCCAACAAGGTTTCCGTCCATCCAACCTTTTTTTGTTGCGTTATGATCCCCTTTGGTTTTATCTACGATTCTTTGTCCACTAATTATGCCGGTAAAAAACGCAAGCCAAAAAATCATAGCGTAATAATATATTCGTAAAAATTTTTTCTTAGGCACCTTCATCCTCCAATTTTCACTTACTAAAAATCAATTGATGCACCAAGAATAATTTGCCTTGGAGCGGAATAATAATCTGGACGAGTAAAGTATTCTTCCAATGTATTGTATCCACGAGGTTGTTCTTGCGACCTGGTCAATTCCAGGGTATACCCGGCTCTGCCGGTATCGCTGAAAACTTCAATTTCATTTGCCACATCGAAGAGGTTATAAACTTTTAGATAAACGGAGACATTTTTATCAAATAGCTTGAAATACTTTGTAACATACATATCGATGTTAAAAAATGCGGGGCGTGTATCACTGTTTTCAAGCCCGGTTCTTTGAGCCTGAACGGAAGGAGTATATGGTAATCCTGATCCGAGTTTCCCTACAAAGCTCGCTATTATATCATCCGAGTAACCTAAAGTCAATGTAAAATTAAGCGAATGAGTTCTATCCCAATCCAGAGGTACAAGTTGTTTATTAGCTTCTATAGGGGGAGACGCTTGCGCTTTATTGAAAGCGTCGTTAGGATCCGAAGCGTTACCTCTTGCAACTTGATACGTATAATCCAAAGTAAAGCCATATGCATCTTGGAATCTTTTTTCGAATGATAATGTGAATCCTTTCACCGAACCGTAATCTCTATTTATAAGCTTACTGAATTTTCTGAATTCATTTTTAATATGAATCTCTGTTGCTAATAAATTTCTGATATCTTTGTAATAAGCAGTAACAGTAACCCCGATTGTTGGCGTTAGCTCCTGCTGAAGCCCGATTTCATACATAACAGTCTGCTGCGGTTCGAGATCGGTATTACCTATCGTATTCCCCACGTTCTCAGGGAAATCTCCCGTCAAAGGCACTCTAAAATTAGGATTTCTGTAAAGATATTCGAACGGGGGTATTTGGAAAAAGTGCCCATATGATAAATGAATTGCTCCCCTATCCGATATTGGATATGATATTCCAATACGAGGACTGAACTGGTATTTAGCGCTTGCCTCCTTGAATAGTGAATCCGGGAACGGGGGATGCATATCATCCAATACGGCTATATTATCAGGATCGATTAATACTTTTCCATCGGGTTCAAAATAGTCGAACCTAACGCCAGCATTAACAACAAGGTAATCCAACTCAATCTTATCTTGAAGGTATGCCGCAAACTGGTATGGATTTGCTACATACTTATTATAATTAAAGGCACCCGGTTGAGGAAGAGTAGGCGTATAACCCGTACTTGCATCTATAACAATTTGGTAATCTTGATAGTCAAGCGAGTGATATTGCATTTCAATTCCCGATTTAACTTGATGGATATTATTCAATTGAATTGTTAAATCGGTTTTAGCTGTGTATGATTTGGTATCATGATTGAAATGCCAGTTCTCCGTTCCGCCGGTATAGAAAGAACTTCCGCTTACATCACGCATTCTTTCCGGGTTTACATATCTTGCATCCAGCGGATTTTCATAAACATACTGTTCGTAATTTGTGATAAACGCCGAACCCAAAAAATCCATAAATGCCGCATTACTGAAAACATGCGTATAGCTTGCACTCATCAAATAGCTTTGTTGATATTTATTATAATCACCGTCGGGATTTAACTTAAATTGATGGTTATAATCTTTATATTCTCTATCCTGGTACATCCCGCTCAAAACAATCCCTTTCCCTTCACCAACATTTATGGCTAATTTGCTTTGCAGAGTTAATCGTTTTTCGTAATTCATTGGAACAGCTTCACCGTCGCCGGTAGCTCCAACATACCAAAGATTGTGATCATTATTTGAAAAGTTTGAAGAGTCCGACGGATTAAAAATTCTTTGACCGTATTTGGATCCCTCATCGTAGAGGTATCTTCCCGAAATAAAAAATTTCACCAAGTTTCCCAAACCCGGAACGGGACCGCTTAAGTTTCCCTGGACGTTATAAACATCGCCGGGGGATATTTTATCAATATTATAAAACACATCATCGCGTGTTGTAATATAATCGCCGGTATAAAATGAAAAGTTACCTTCATACTTTTCACCGGCAATTTTAGTAACCTGGTTAACAACGCCAGAAAGTGCTTCGCCATATTCCGCATTAAAAGTACCCGTTAACACTTGCAGTTCTTGTATACTATTTACTTCGGCTGATAAAGATGACTGTCCGGAATAAGCATCGTTTACAGAAACGCCGTCAATCAGATATTTTACTTCGCCAATTCTTCCCCCTCTAAAGTGTCCTTCTACAACGCCGGCCTGAAGATTTACAATTGAACCGACATCTTCCAAGGGGAGCATGGAAATTTGTGCGCCGCTTATATTCGCTTCGGTAGATGTAAGATCTTTTTGAACTATAGGGCGTTCGGCGGAAACAACCACCCCGCTTATTTCATAAGCTTCAATTACCAATTCAAAATCAAGTTTGGTGGTTTGATCTACTGAAACTCTTACATTTTGATAAGTATAATTTGAGTACCCTATTAGGGATGCCCTCACCTCATAAATACCCGGCGGAATATTGATAATGAAAAAATTACCGTCCATATCGGATGCCGCTCCCATCATTGTACCTACTATAATAATATTGGCACCGATAAGAGGCTCTTTTGAATTTTGATCGATGATTTTACCGGATATTTTACCTGTTGTACCGGCAAAAATATTGCAAGTAAAAACAATCGATAAAATTACACTTAAACATAAACTCTTAAGTTGACTTAAAGTGAACATTAAATTCACCTTTGAATTATGACCGTTATATTCTATTTAGATAATATATAATCGCAATCTGAATAAAAACAATAAAGTGCCGGAGTGTAACTTAAACACCCCGGCACAAATAATTATTTGAGCAAGAGCATTTTCTTAACTGCCGTATGCTTACCTAGTACAGCTCTATAAAAGTAAGTACCGCTTGCTACTCTGCTTCCATAATTGTTATCCCCTCTCCAAACAATCTGGTGAACACCGGATGATTGTTCTTCGTTTACAAGTGTTTTAACTTCTCTTCCCAGCATATCATATATCTTGATTGAGACCACTGAATTCTCCGGAATCGAATAGCTAATAGTTGTAGACGGATTAAAAGGGTTAGGATAATTCTGTGATAATTCGAAAGTTGACGGTATTAATCTATCGCCGACATCGGTAACTACCGGCGCAATAACTTTAACAGATAGATCATCAAAGTAAATTGTTCCGGTAAATGTACTGTAAGGATGGATTCTTACTTCCAATCCTTCAGGCCCTTCTTCAGGCACTTGAATATCTATATAATATTCAGTCCAATCAAATTCCGTTACTGCCGGGAATTCGAACATTAAATCGGGGCCCCATACATCATAACCTGCATTATTACCTACCGCAGTTTGCCATAATGGGGTTAAACCCACAGACCAGCTGTCTGGATATTTTGCCGCTGAATCGGGGACTAAATTACTTGCCTTAACCCAAACACTAATTCTCAACATATCACCTGGTTGGGCATTTATAATTTTTACATCATTTTTAGCACTTAAATTGGGAGACCCAACAGCACTACTCAATGCGAATCTTCTAGCACCGACAAAAGCATCTTGATTTTGACGACCGAACGGTAGGTCAAATAATAATGAATGTAAGCCTGTGTGTGCTTCGGCTGTTGTTACTCTTGTGTTTTCATATCCGTGAGATACGTTATCATCGGTCCACGGGAACCAGTTGAACCAGCCTGTCGGTAATTCCAATGTTCTGTTCCAAGAGGCAGGCCATTTAAATGCGTCAGCCCAAACGGTGCCGGTTGCATCTTTACCACCTATTAATTCTACTATTACCGTATAAGCGTCTTCAGGTAATATTACTGTTTCAAGATAGTCGGTCCAATCTGCGGTGCCTACTGTTTGATCAATATCTATAGTTGTCACACCGATTAAACCGTCTGCTTGATTATAGAATGAATATGAAATCTGCCATTTTTCATCGTTATTGGCAGGATTAAGATTCACACCCATTGTTTTGATATGAGCGCCTAACTCAATTTCGTTATTAGCGCCTATGGTCGGCGTCCAGTTATCGCACATATTTTCTGATGTCCACTTTGCTGCTTCAGTGGTGGCATCTTTAACAATTTTCAATGAGCGGCTAAGAACAAATGCTTCGTCGCTTGCCCAGGTTAATGTTGATCCGCCCGGTTCCGCTCCTTTTGTCCAATAGGATGGTAAATCTCCTTCAAAACTTCCTGCACTTGCTAATGTTGGGTATTCTATCTTTTCTACTGATAAATCATCGCAATAAATTGTTCCGGTAAATGTACTGTAAGGATGGATTCTTACTTCCAATCCTGCAGGCCCTTCTTCAGGCACTTGAATATCTATATAATATTCAGTCCAATCAAATTCCGTTACTGCCGGGAATTCGAACATTAAATCGGGGCCCCATACATCATAACCGGCATTATTGCCTACCGCCGTTTGCCATAGCGGGGTTAAACCAATTGACCAGCTGTCTGGATATTTTGCCGCTGAATCGGGAACAAGATTACTGGCTTTTAACCATACACTGATTCTCAACCAGTCTCCCGGTTCAACATCATTTATCACACTTCCATTATCTTTAAGACCTAAATTTGCAGATGATTCAGTTGTATTCAATGTGAATCTTCTAGCACCGACAAAAGCATCTTGATTTTGACGACCGAACGGTAGGTCAAATAATAATGAATGTAAGCCTGTGTGTGCTTCGGCTGTTGTTACTCTTGTGTTTTCATATCCGTGAGATACGTTATCATCGGTCCACGGGAACCAGTTGAACCAGCCTGTCGGTAATTCCAATGTTCTGTTCCAAGAGGCAGGCCATTTAAATGCGTCAGCCCAAACGGTGCCGGTTGCATCTTTACCACCTATTAATTCTACTATTACCGTATAAGCGTCTTCAGGTAATATTACTGTTTCAAGATAGTCGGTCCAATCTGCGGTGCCTACTGTTTGATCAATATCTATAGTTGTCACACCGATTAAACCGTCTGCTTGATTATAGAATGAATATGAAATCTGCCATTTTTCATCGTTATTGGCAGGATTAAGATTCACACCCATTGTTTTGATATGAGCGCCTAACTCAATTTCGTTATTAGCGCCTATGGTCGGCGTCCAGTTATCGCACATATTTTCTGATGTCCACTTTGCTGCTTCAGTGGTGGCATCTTTAACAATTTTCAATGAGCGGCTAAGAACAAATGCTTCGTCGCTTGCCCAGGTTAATGTTGATCCGCCCGGTTCCGCTCCTTTTGTCCAATAGGATGGTAAATCTCCTTCAAAACTTCCTGCACTTGCTAATGTTGGGTATTCTATCTTTTCTACTGATAAATCATCGCAATAAATTGTTCCGGTAAATGTACTGTAAGGATGGATTCTTACTTCCAATCCTGCAGGCCCTTCTTCAGGCACTTGAATATCTATATAATATTCAGTCCAATCAAATTCCGTTACTGCCGGGAATTCGAACATTAAATCGGGGCCCCATACATCATAACCGGCATTATTGCCTACCGCCGTTTGCCATAGCGGGGTTAAACCAATTGACCAGCTGTCTGGATATTTTGCCGCTGAATCGGGAACAAGATTACTGGCTTTTAACCATACACTGATTCTCAACCAGTCTCCCGGTTCAACATCATTATCCAATAAAACTCTTATAGCGCCAACAAAAGCATCTTGATTTTGACGACCGAACGGTAGGTCAAATAATAATGAATGTAAGCCTGTGTGTGCTTCCGCTGTTGTTACTCTTGTGTTTTCATATCCGTGAGATACGTTATCATCGGTCCACGGGAACCAGTTGAACCAGCCTGTCGGCAATTCCAATGTTCTGTTCCAAGAGGCAGGCCATTTAAATGCGTCAGCCCAAACAGTACCGGTTGCATCTTTACCACCTATAAATTCTACTATTACCGTATAAGCGTCTTCCGGCAATATTACTGTTGCTAAATAATCTGTCCAGTCTGTTGTGGCTGCGGTTTGATCGATGTCAATTGTTGTTTCACCTATCAGTCCGTCATTCTGGTTATAAAATTTGTAGGAGAGCCACCACTTCTGGTCATCTGTAGTTGGGTTAGTATTTATCCCTTCCGTTTTGATATGTGCACCTAACTCAATTTCGTTATTAGCGCCAATGGTCGGCGTCCAGTTATCGCACATATTTTCGGATGTCCACTTAGCAACTTCAGTGGTTGCATCCTTAGTGATTTTTAAAGATCTGCTTAATACAAATGCTTCATCATTTGCCCAAGTTAATGTTGATCCACCGGGCTCTGCTCCAATAGCCCAGTAAGACGGCATATCTTGCTCAAAGCTACCAATAAGATTAATACCGGATTGTCCCATGATAGTTTGAGACAGTAAAATTAAAGACATCAAAAAGACAATACTCCATAACCTGAATCGAGTAATTGTTTGATGCATATGACCTCCTAGTTAGTGTTAGAAAAAATTAGATACTTAACCGCTAAAGAACCTGGTTTGCAATCAAAAATTGAATTTATGTTTTCAAGATTAACTTTAACCGAATTGAATTTATCTACATTGATTTTTCCCGATACAAGCAGATCAACAGCATCATTAAATGTAAAAGGATTCAATAAAGAACCACTGATCGTAAGTTCGTTTTGAAATATGGTTTGAAGATTGATACTAACTTTTTGCTTTTTACCTGCTAAACCGAAAATTACAACACGCCCTCCTTTTTTAGGTAAACGCATTGCAAGTTCTACGGCACCGGTGTTGCCTGCACATTCTATTACAACATCAGGCCCCCCCGAAGTTAATTCGCAAATTTCTTTATCAAGCTCAGTATCCTTCGGAGTAAAAACGGAATCGGCGCCATATCCGAGTGCTATTTTTTGTCTATCATCGGATGGTTCAATCATAATTACTTTAGAACTGCCTGTAATCTTAGCCAATTGGAGCATCAATAAACCGATTGAACCGCCGCCAACAATAACAACTGAATTTCCAATCTTGATATTCGATTGATGAATTCCTCTAATACAGCATGATAGAGGTTCGGCGAATGCTGCAATATCCAAAGGAAAGGATTTAGGAAGGAGATAAGCTTGGCCGGCGGGAACTATAGAAAATTGTGCGAAGCCGCCGTTATAATTAACACCAAGCGCTTTTAAATTTTTACAATAATTAATTTTGCCGCATTTGCAATAAGAGCAAACACCGCAATAAATATTAGGATTAACAGCTACTTTGTCACCGATAGAGTATCCGGATATTACTTTCCCTTTATCTACAACAGTACCTGCATATTCATGCCCCAAAATAACATCATGAACTGCATACGCTTTGCCCGAATAAATATGCCTATCAGTACCGCAAACACCGCAATACCCTACTTCGATCAGCAATTCATCATCGCTCAAATTCCGCAGGGAATAATCCGAAAGCTCAATGAGCCCCCGTTTTTTAAATACTGCTGCAACCATTTTTATATTGAGTTTGTAATCTAAATTTGCATTGTAGATTTTCTAACAATCAATTCAGTCGGGATAAATATTTTCTTTGGCGAACTATCCTTCTTTTTCAGCAATCCAACCATTAAGCGAACAGCTTCTGCGCCTATTTCAATTTTAGGTACTCTAATAGTAGTAAGTGACGGATTAAGAAGAAGATCAACCTCAACATCATCAAATCCGATTATTGATACGTCTTCCGGAATTCTGATATTACTTTCTTTAAGGTATTGCATAATGCCAATAGCCATTGCGTCGTTACACGCGAAGACGGCAGTAATATTATTATTATTTGAAAATAATTTGCGTGCTGCATTATATCCATTTGCTCTGGCAGGATAATCTTCATCGGTAATTATATTGTCATTGTTCAACGCAATTCCTGCTCTTTCTAATGCAATTTTATATCCGTGGTATCTGTCACTTATGCTAGGATGGTTTATATCACCGGCGATGAAAGCAATATTCTTATGACCAAGTTGGAGAAGATGTTGCGTAGCAAGTGTTCCACCCTTGATGTTATCAATCATTATTGTTGAATAATCACCAACGGGGGGTATATAATCAACAAAGACTATGGGAAGATTTTGTTTATGAAGACTGTCAATTAAAGAGGCAGGAACTTTTCCGGCTATGATAATTCCGTCAACACTTCTTTCCAACACAAACCTAGGAAGAGAATCTCCTTTTTTGAAATCGGTGCTTACCGTAGTAAGTAAGATATAGTATTCATTTATATGGGCCTCGAACTCGGTTCCCAAAAATATTTTGGTATAAAAAGGTTCGGTTCTTAGAAAGTGATCTGCTGTTAAAATAAATCCAATGTTACCGGTTTTTTTAGTCACCAAATCGCGTGCAGAGCGTGAAGGATAATAATTGAGTTCTTTAATTACTTTAAGAACTCTCTTACGTGTTTCACTCGTTATCCTATCGCTGTTATGAATAACTAAGGATACGGTAGCAATTGAAACTTCAGCTTTTTTTGCAACATCTTTTATTGTAGGAGCCATAATCTCGGTTAAACGTTTAACTAGTACAATATAATATTCTCATCCCCACTTGTCAAGAATAATCGAACAAAAATAATAACATCGTTTTTGATTAATTTTCGAACCATATATAACAATTAATAATAAAGAAAAACGCCCTTTTTAGTTAAACGTTTTAGTAAAAACCCTATTTTTACAACGAAAATAAAGTTTTATAATTATAAAACAACTTCGAAGACTTTATATCCTTTTTTAAAATAAATTGAGGATAATATGAGAGATTTTTGCGAAAAGAAAATTTTATTCAAAAAGAAACTCTACGGTAAATCTACTTCGAAAGGGTCTGAAATTTCACCGATGAAATCGCCGTTACTTTTATAATTATGAAAAGCTATTAAACTCCATTTACCGATAGGAGTCTTAATTAATTTTCCGCTGTATAATGTACCGGTTTTATCACCGAATAAAAATTTTCCTTTATTAAGAATATAGGGGCAGGGGCCCAACTTATGAGCGGCAACCAGGTAGTTAGCTCCTGTTACAGGATTAATATTCATCTCGGATAACCTTCGCTGAGAATGGTGTTCTGCATTAGTATTAAAAAGAAGAAAATATTTTTTGTTGCAACTGATCAATTGTGGAACCTCGAGCTGGCCATAGTCCCCCGGCTCTGTAATGGGGGGCAAAACTTTCCAATTAAATAAGTTTGCGGAGATAGCATGAGCAATCACTCCTCTCCCGTCAGCCGGACCAAAATTAACCCGTGCAGTAATAAAAGCGTGAAAATAATTTTCATGTTTAAAGACAAAAGGGTCCCGCCAGGCTTGGTCGTGCCATGATTTTAGATCGAGCATCTCGTAATACTTTTCATCTGCGGAAATTACCGGATTGCCCTTAAACTTTTCCCATGATATCAGATCTTTGGAAATTGCTATTCCTATTCTTTGTATCAATCCTTTTTCTTTATGGTTAACACCTGTGTAAAACATATACCACAAGCTATTGTGTTTAATTATGCTTCCTGTCCAGGTGGCAAGGTCATCCCATTCGCCCAAAGAACCTGGGAATAATGCATCGGGGAGCACTTCCCAATCAATAAAATTCGTGGAAACGGCATGACCAATATTTGCATTATGGTGACGTTTAGTTTCTTGCAATAAATTCTTTGGCGCTTGTAAATAAAAGATATGGTGTTCGTTCTTTTTATGAGCAAACCAGAAATCCCAAATCCATTTATCGTCCAGAGCTAGCATAGAGAAATATTATCGTTGATATTTTTTACTATTTGGTTTCCAACAGTCTTTAAAATTTTCATATTTAGTTTCCGGCTCATGATCAAATATTCATAGAATTAAAATATAAAGCCGCCGCGCCAAGTATTGCAATGTTTGGTTGGTTTGCAACTTCAATTACAAGATTTTTTAATACATGTTTATATGGAAATAAACTAATCTGTTCCCACATTGCATCTCTGAAATAGGGATAAGCGAAACTAACCGAACCGCCTAAAAAGATAGCTTGCGGATCTACGGCAAACAATATCATCGTAATTGCATTACCGAGATGTTTACCATATTCATTTAGTATCGCGAGTGATTCTCTCTCACCGGACCTTGCCTTTTCAAAAAGTTCTTCACCCCTGATATGATATATATTTTTGAAGAATTGACCGCTGCAATAGTACTCAATATTTTTATTCATATAAGCTATTGACCCGAACTCACCGGCACCGCAATTAGCCCCGGTATAAATTCGATCGTTGATTATTATTCCAGCTCCCAATCCGGTGCCAATTGTAAGCCCCACCATATCTCTAAACTGTTCCCCTCTCCCGAAATATTTTACCCCTACGGCAAAGCAATTAGCGTCGTTGTTTATATAAACCGGCAGCTTAAATTTTTCTTCCAATATTTCTTTTAAGTGGACTTCTTTCCATGACGGAATATTTTGGACATCGTAAATAATACCCTTTTCTATATCAACAAGACCGGGCACTCCGATTCCGATGCCGGCTATTTCATTTCTGAATACGGAATCAATTTCATCTATAATTTCATTTATAATTTTCTTTTCTGAATCATTTGCGGAGATTTTAACCGATTTATAATCTTCAATATTACTGTTAACTACACGTCCAAGACTGATACTAGTCCCTCCCAAATCAACACCAATGAGAGTTTTCTTTTTCATTATTAATCTCCCGTAGATAAGACTAGTTATTTAAAGATTGTTTTATTTGTAATAATCGGTTTTGCCCAGATTCCAACACTCAATATAAATGATAGTGTCACATACAGAAGCAACAATCCGAAACGTAATCCAAAAACATCAGCCAATCCTCCAATTGCCAGGGGTATAATTGCTCCACCAATAATACCGGTGCAAAGAATACCCGAAAAAACTCCATGATGCTCCGCCACTGAATTTAATGCTAATGAAAAAATTATCGACCACATTACCGAAAGGAAAAAGCCTGTTAAGGGGAATGTGAACAAGACTATTTCACTGTTTGATGTTAGAGCTATAGTAAGACAAATTATGGCAAATACAGATGACAGAATCAATATCTTCCTGCTGTCAAATAATTTCAGTAAAAGTAATCCCAATAAACATCCGATAGTCATCAGTCCCCAAAACCAGGACACTGCTTCGGCGCCTGTGCTTTGAGGATTGTATCCATGATATTGATAGAGAAATTCCGAAATCCAATTGCCAATTCCCTGCTCGGTTCCTACATAGGCAAAAATACCAAAGAAATATAGAATGACATACTTATTTGTAAAAAGCATTTTATATGTTTCCCACCCGCCAGTTTTTTCATCCTCTTTCAATTCGACCTTAGGAAATTTTATTGTAGAAATTATCGCAACGGTAATTAGTGTTACACCGGCAAAAACCCAATAAACGGAAATCCAAGAAAGGTTATCAGGCACAACTTTTGCAAGTGTATTTATCAAAATATTTCCGCTACCGTCATTAGCGTTCAAATTTCTTACTAGATAAGAATAGAGATAAGGTCCTAAATAAGAAGCCCCTCCGAAAAAAAGCTGGGCAATTACTGAATTGAAAGCAAAATTTTCTTCGCCGCCGGAAACTCTTAAAAGAGGATTAATAGTTACCTGGAGCATAGCCATCCCGATTCCAATACAAAAAAGTGATACAAGATAAACCGGAAAACTCGGTATTATAACAAAGAGAAGGGCTGCCAAAAATATCAAGAAAAATGGAAGAATCAGCATTGTCTTTTCACGGTACTTTTCAACAAGCATTCCCGAAGGGATTGATAACATTCCATAAGCGAGAAAAAAAGCAAACGGTAAAAACCCTGCCATAGTGTTGCTTAAATCGAAACTAACTTTGGCATCAGGTAAAATCGGGTTTAATATATTTGTGAGAAAAGAAATGACTGAAAAGATTATAAACAACAGTACAACAATAAGATAATTTCTCTTCATATTATTCCCTCTTTTTGAATATAGAAAAGTGATCAGATCAAGTCTATCTTAAAAGCAAATAAATTTTCAGTAATATATTTTTATTATTGTTCTGCATAAGTTAAAAAAAATATTCACGCCCCTTATTACGGGGAATAACCCATCTAATACAACTTGATTTTTATTTTAATGAATTTATAAATTCGTCTTCGGCTAAAGCTATTGCGCCTAGAATTCCCGCTTTATTACCGAGCTTTGGGGGTACAATATAGTGATCTATGTCATTTAATATTTCATCAACACCTATATAACCGTTGAGTAATTTCGGCACATTTTTTCTAATCATAGGGAATAAAAGTTTTTTTTCCATAACACCTCCGCCGATAATAATTCGTTCAGGTGAAAGTGTGCAAACGTAGTTAGATAAAGCAAGTGAAATATATTTCGCTTGCAATTCCCATGCTTTGTGATCATCGCAGAGTTCTTCTGCCGGTTTACCCCATCTTTCCTTTATTGCGGGACCGGATGCTAATCCTTCAAAACAATCATTATGAAAAGGACAATTCCCTTTATAAGGGTCGGATATAATATCATGCGGAATGAAAATATGCCCCATTTCGGTATGCATCAAGCCATGAATTAGTTTACCGCTCACTACAGCGCCGCCGCCAATGCCTGTTCCAATTGTAAGATAAAGAAAATTGTTCAATTCTTTTGCTGCCCCCCATTTATATTCGCCTAGTGCCGCAGCATTTACATCGGTATCAAAGCCGATAGGAATATTTAATTGTTCCTTAAGCATACCAAGGAAATTAGTATTACTCCATCCCGGTTTTGTTGTTGATGTTATATAACCATAAAGAGGAGATTTGACATTTAGATCAACGGGACCAAACGACCCGATACCAATTGCAGATAAAGATTCCTTTTTATTTTGCTTAGAAAAATAATCGATAGCTTTTTGAATAGTCTCGGTGGGTGTGGTAGTTTGGAATCTGATTTCATCTTTCAGGTCTTCAGGACCGGAACCTACGACACATACAATTTTTGTCCCCCCTGCTTCAATTCCTCCGAATAAGCTCATTAAAATACCTCTCGCTTAACACTAGATAATAATGTTATGCAATTAAAGGTCATTAGAATAAAAACTCAACAGAAAACTGATAATTTAAAAATTTTATCGAATCGCATGAGAAAAATAAAATGCAGTTTGTGATAATGTAGTCCATAAATAATTCAATGCATTAGACTAAAAACCGGGTTTCAAACAATATCATGTCTATTTACCTCCCAAAGATTTTCCTCAGTATCCTCAACTTTCTCTATACTTTGCAATAGGTTTTCAAGAGTAACCAAACCGTCTGTGTATTGTTTTATTTTCACCTGGGCAATTTCTTCAGCCAGCCTTGTACTGTTCAGCATATTATTTACCCTCTGGTAATATTCATCATACTTGTAAAACTATTTGAAATATCTTTCCTAATATCTTCTTCTTTTCCAATAAATAGAATATTTTCTTCTAATTCATTTACTGATGCATGATATATTTCCAAACCATCGTTATAAGTAAAATTCATATTACCCAATTTATATTCAGTAGTGTTTTTGCCGAATGCTTTTTGTTGATCCAAGATATCACCTTTCATTTATGGTTTTAAAAAACTCTTATTTAGTTCAACTTGTATTCACAAAGAAACTGCCTCATCCTGGTTAAAATCTTCTATTGATAATAGAATTATAAATGGAACCAAATGTATAAGAGACACCGATTTCGAAATTTATATCATATGATGTAACAAGTTGTCTCTGTTTCAATAATATTTCTTCCCATGATGCATCGCCTTTGGGGAGATATATTTGATTATGTATGCTTTCCGCATTTAATGAAAATCTTAAAGCCAATCCTTGCGTCACTCTCAAACTCATTCCTATATCGGCATTAAGATTGTACTTATTGTCTAATTGGATCAAATGAGAAAAATTCAATCCACAGTCGGTACTGCCCCATTCTCTTATTATTTCTAATCCTAAATCCACAGACTGGAACCAGAGTGTTTCGTGGAGTTTGCTGTATATTGTTTCATCGAAATAGTTATAATTTTTAATTCCATTATGATAAGCCAGCGTAAGAAGCCATTTATTCGATTCATTCCATGGGAAAAAATTATACTCAATACCTAAATCAATGTCGCGTCTTACTTTAAGATTTCTGTAAGTTGAAGAATGTAATTCACCGAAAATACCAATGGACCAATGATCGGATATGCTTTTAACAACGTCCGCATTAATCTCCCATTCTCTTTTATTACTAAGTACTCTTCCGTCGTCATCATCAAAAATTTCTTCTTCAAACGTGTATGAGCAATCAGCTTTTAATTTCCATTCTTCCGTAACACGTTTGGCTTTCAACCCCGATTTAACCGTATACTCTTTTTGATTTTCTTCGGCTTCAAGCCCGCCGGTAAGATCTATATTGAATATCCAATTATCCCAGGGATCGGATTCGTATTGTGTAAATATACCTTCATCAGTACTCTTATATTTAATGCGTAGTTTATCGGCTATTTCCGTCTTGCTAACGTATGGTATTAAACCCAGCATTATTTTACGTGCGACACCTTCCCTAATAATATCGTCTGTATCTGCAGCATAAGATTTATAATGCAGAATTACTTCTTCGCCGTCGAATCTGTTTTTGCCAATAAATTGAATATCATAGAGTCTCCCTGTACCGGCGGTATTTTGATAAGTAATAAGAATATGCACATCAGCCAATTGTGGATCGCGGACAAAATCTACGAATTTAATTTCCTCTTGTAGATACTCATCATCGCAGTCGTCGCAATCTAAAAATACTTTTATTTTACCTTTGACTATGTCTGATGTTTGCAGCATCGAATCACTGTTTTGGGCTAATGAGATTTGCGGCGTCATTAATAGGAACTGCAATAATAAACACAGAAAAAACAAAAGTTTACCAACTTGTTTATTAATCTCAAAATATCTTTCTATTTGCAAAAAAGAAGAATCCATTAATTATTTCCCTATAGCTAGTCCTTTCAACTGTTGGATTTGATTTAATTCATTAGATGTTCTTCACTACAATATGTAATTTACTGCTGCTGGTTTTCCTTCATTCAGAATTTTCACCCCACCAAGATTTGCTTTTAATTCATCAATTATTGTTTCCTTAGAATCATTAATTACAATAAATTCAATAGACGGCCGTTCAATTTTCTTTTTAACATTTTCGGTAATCCAGCCTGCGGTTGAATAATCGACATATTCGATTTCTCCACCCTCACATTCATAAAAACCTTTTATGCGAAAAACTTTGGTACTCCATCGATCGGTAAATGCTTTGAAGTCCTCCAAAATATTACCCTTGCTTATTTGCAATGAGAATGAAGTAAGATTATGCGGAGGAGCAGTAGGAATTTCATTATTAAAATATTTCGAGTTATGGACCTTATTAAAGATATCCGGATTCAATTTACAATATGAGGTTCTGTGCATTTCGCATTTTATATTAATCGATTTTATAATTCTTTCCACACTCTTAAGTTCATTCTCGTCGGCAAGATCCACTTTATTGATTATTACAGTATCTGCTGCAGTTATCTGGTTAACTATGTTAGAAAAAGTGTTAATCAATATTCCAACCGATTTGGGATCAACAATAGTTACGATGTGCTTAATCGTGTAACAATCATTTAATGAAGATTCCCCCAATAATTTTTGAAAAATAAGAGGATTGGAAATACCACTTGCTTCAATAATCAATTTCCCGTCAGCTTGATTACTTTTTTTGAATTCGGTTTTAATCATCTGCAACGTATTAATAAATGAGGTCATTTTACAGGTGCAAAAGATACTTCCCCCCTGTATTATGAAGCTTTTATTTATCTCTAATATTTTGCCGTCTACATCATTTTTTGAAAATTCATTAATTAGATAATAGCTTTTATTAAAAGTTATATCGGCGGCAATTTCCTTCAATAATGTTGTTTTACCGCACCCCAGAAAACCGGTAACTAATATTATATCAATCATTAGTTTGCTTTTTTTCTTCAGAATAATTTTTCTCTTTGAGTTCTTTTAACACAGTCTTGCTAAGTTTATTTCTATCCGGAATAATTGAACTGAATTTTAATTTGCCGTTAATACAGATAGAGGGAATACTTTTTACGTTCATTCTTTTCATATGCGCCAATCCTTCGCGGCTTGAAATTTTATATTCCAAAATCCTTATAATGTCTGCCAATCCTTCAACAGCAGACTCAGCAGCATCTACCATATATTTGCAAGGAGGACAACTGCCTGAATCAAGCGTAATGACTTCAACCCAAAGAGTATTGGGATCGTTGTAATCCGGAGAATCTACTTGCCCAATCTCATCACTTGCATCAACTGAAACTAATTTTCTTGCTATTTCCCTTTGATAATCATCATGCACTAATTGGGATACAGTAATCAGATTCTCTTCCGGGCAATTGAACGGAAGGTCGCAGCCGGGCGCCAGTACAAATCCTTTTTCTCCACCTGTATCAATGGTCTCAACAACATGTTTCTTAACATCCAGCCCATTTCCAAATAATAAAACAGAAGTAAGTTTAAGATTCCCACCGAAAGATTTATTGTGTTGCCTTGATAAATTTTTCACATCTCTCAAAGAAATATTCTCATCAATTGAGACATTATCACATTTTGTTTCAAACATTTCTTTCAGGTTTCTTGTAGCGTCTCCACAGACGAATAATGAAGATAAGGCCTTTTTATTTCTAATATTTTCAAATATTTCATTAATAAAAGGAGCAACAAATTCACTAAAATGTTCCGTTGAAATTTGGCTTGTCATTGGGTCTACCACAGCAATTATATCTGCACCGTTTCTTAAATAAAAGTTCGATGTTTTGATAGCAACATCGGTACAAAATTTTAATACTCCTTTAACAGCATCAGGATTCATCAGCATTTCAATAAATAAATTATTTCCCATAAGATGGAGCGCCAATGTAAATGGCCCGGTAATAAGTCCATATAAACCTATCCTGCTACCCCAATTTATTTTTGCTTTTTCTATCACTTCCTTAATGATAGGAAATCTCCCCTTGTCTGTACTGAATTCCTGAATTTCATCCAACGATTTCTCTTTTAAAACATGAGACACAACCGAAGGGGGCATGTCATCACTCCAATGTAATTCACATCCAAGGACTTCAGCCTCAAGCTGCAGATCAAAAACAATTGGCAAACCGTCAGGATTATAAATTTCAACAGCTTTGCCAAGACCTTTTAAGATCAGTTCGGAACTCTTTAGATAATCCTCGGCATTAGCACCAATCAGTTTTGCCCCGTGAACACCAACAAACGGGACCCATGCCGGGCGCGATGTCACCTCATTCTTCAAAGCAGCCAATAGAATTGATTTGTTATCCAAATTGCCTTCCTTCTCTTTCAGTTATGATGAAGCAAAATGATTGGAAAATGAATGTGGGTCGGGGAAATATCCATCGGCTCCTATCTTATCACTGAACTTTTGGTTAAGAGGCGCCCCGCCAACAAATATTTTAGTTGCCGGAAACGCATTTTTAATTTCCTGCACAGCAACTTCCAGGTACCCCATTGTAGTTGTCAGAAGCGCACTCATTCCAACAATTGCATCTGGATATTTTTCTACAGCATCTATAATTTTATCGCTGCTTACATCTGTCCCAAGATCAACAACATTCCAACCGCCGCCGCCCATTATTATTCCAACCAGATTTTTACCGATATCATGTAAGTCACCTTTGACTGTTCCTAATATAAGCGTACCGCGATGTTTTACCGATCCATTGTTAAAGTATGGAATCAAATGCTCCATTGCTTTTTTCATTGCTTTTGCGGCAATCAATAAATCAGGGACAAAAACTTCACCCTTAGAGAATTTCTCCCCCATTTTATTCATAGCAACCATCATAGCATTTTTTAATATATGATCCGCCGAAACTCCTTCGTCTAGTAAAAGTTTCGTTATTTCATATGCCCCAATTTTTCCTTTCAAATTATGAGGATATGGAGAATCTATGGATTCCTTACCGGATTCTATACAATATGCCAATTGGTTTAATAGATCGTTCATAATCTTATCCGTTTCCTTTATGTTAATTGGTATTTAAGTTTATGTGATTACTATTTCAGGCCATTTCCCAGAATTACCGATTCAATAGCTCAATTGTTATTCCGGTAGTTATGTAACCGATAATTTTATGAATAGTTTTCCGAAAGTTCTTTGCACAAATCGATCGCGTACATAATTCTCTCATCCGGAACATCATTTTCAATATCAGGAAGACCTACATCGCAGGGCGCTAATTCATTTGCGATTTTTTCAAAATCATTTTTGAGCTCTTCATCACTTTTATTTTTCAGATCCATAGATGTATAAAGTATATTCCGTCGTGTTTCGGGGAATAATTTTTTTGCTTTCAACATATCGGAATCTATTCCCATGTCAAGATATCCAAGATTAGGTACTTTCCTATACCCGTCAAGGTAAGGTGTAACAGTCCATGCACAATTGTGAATACCGAAATTTTTAAATTCCTTTCTGATTTTTATATCCATCGGCAAAAGAAATTGATCGTACATTTTTGGACCAACTGTGTTCACGGTACAGTTTGAAATTGTGGCGAATTCGGTTTCAAAGCCATATTCTTTTTGTTTAGCGTGAAACAATTTTATTGCATCAATCATCGTATCGGTAATAATACTAAATAGGTGTTCCGCTCTTTTAGGCGCGGCAATCATGTCTGTAAAAATATCCTGCCCGCGAAAACGGAACGCAGTGTTAAGAACACCCTGCCAGTTTAAGTAACCTCTGGCAGCACCGGTCAGTCTGTAAATCTCATCTATTTGCTCAAATATAATTTTGAGAAATTCATTATTGGTTAGATCAGGTACTTTCAATGCATCCACTTCGCCCTCGGTCATCGGTTTATCTTCAGGCACCGGCCACTTATCGGGGAAGTATCTCATCGATCTGCCGAAAATTCCATCTAGTATTCCTATGCCGTACATGCCGGTTATAAGGTCTACAGGTTTATCATCCAGAACTTCGCCGATATTATAACCGGGGAATCTTCTTTTAATTTCATCGGCCATTTTGGTATGGCTTTCCAATCGTAACGCCGGACTTTTATGATATTCTTCACCGAAATCAATTCCGCAAAATTTATAAAACCACGATGGATTAAATCCGACTTCGGGGCGCATGAAAGGTTCATCGCCCGCCGCTTCAGTTCGTGTTGGCGGGGCTCCAAGATTAATATAATATCTTAACTGTGAAATCATATCATTCCTCTATAATTATTAAGTGATTCGCAAATCTGAATTGCTTTACCAATTAATTCATCCGCAATTTTCTCATGGTATTTGTCGAATGGTAAAATAGGTTCTCGTACATTCGGAGTAGAAAATATTCCTTGCGCGTGTACAAGCCGCTTATTGAAATGAATAGAAATGTCAACATGCTGATGAGAAAATGCAAGGATAGGTACCAGCTCATAAAACAAATTTTTTGCTCTTTCTCTTTCACAGTTTTTATGAAGTTCGAAAATTTTCGAGTAAACGTCGTGAAGAATTGTAGGCATGAAAGCATTAACTCCCCTGTCCAACCCTTCAATCATTTGACTTCCTGCCCAACCTCCGGCAACGTGAAGTTTACCTCTCGTAGCTTCAATCACTTCAGAATATTTTACACCGGCAGGCACAACCTCTATCTTCAGCGATTTGAAGACTTCCACTTCATCAAACAATTTCTTGATTACTTTGACCGGTAATCCGTATTGATTGAAATTCCAGTCCTGTATCATCAAGAACTTTGGATTTAGACTTGCAATTTCATTTATCTGCTTTATGTATTCTGCTTCGTCCACATACGGAATATTCACCAACACACCGTCGCATCCCAAATCATTCAATTCATTCACATAGTACATTCTTGATTCTTGATCCATCGCAGAAGCGCCGCCGATTACAGTAACTCTCCCGGCAACTTCTTTGACTACCGTATCAACAATTATTCTTCTTTCATTCCTATTAAGTTTATTTATCTCAGCAGCAATAGCGGGAACGAGAAATCCAACAACGCCGCAATTGATGGAATGATTTACGTAACGTTTCAGCGATTCGGTATCGATCCGGTCATCGTTGGTAAAAGGAGTATTGATAACACCAATAATACCGCTCAAATCTTTAAGAAGGTTCATATCCTTAATTAAGTTTTACATTAATTTGATGAAGTAATTTTGTTTATTAATTGTCCCATACCTTCAATCGTAACTTTAACAACAGCACCGGAGTGTACAGGGAAAGATTCTATTGTGCCGGTTGATATAATATCTCCAGGTGACAAGGTAAGAACCTTGGATATATCACTCACAATTTTCGCCGGTGTGTATAGAAATGTCTTGGTATTCTGCTCATGATGAATTGTCTCTTCAGAATCCTCATATGCCCCATCCAACACTACATTTCGGTTTTTCCAATCAATACCGGTATAAATAAACGGCCCAAAAGGTTGGAACCCGTCGCAGGCTTTCAATCCTGTCGCTAAAATACTTTCGGGCGTATCCAGCGGATCGCCTTGTAATTTATGATATGAATCTACTAAGCCAACAATATCATTACCAATTGTGTAGCCGAAAATTGCTTGCTCTGCTTCTTTCTCATCGGCATTTTTTGTTTTCTTACCAATAACAATTACAAGTTCCGGTTCTACTTTAACTTCATCCAATGAAGGAGGCAGAACAATATCATCTCCGTCTGCTGCTGCGGCAGTCGGCGGTTTTACAAACCACCTTACACCTTTAGGAATAACTTTCCCCACCCAGCTTTCGGAATATGATTTTCCAAGTCCGATAATCGTCGCCGGTTCAGACGGAGCGAGAATCTTTACATCCGCAAGGTTTACGCTTTTACCTGTTTCGGTTCCGCCTTCCCATGGGGCTTTATTCAATTCATAAATCACTTCGCCAATTACTTTCCCGTAATGATTATCTCCGTCGTTATAACGGCAATATTTTTCTACTTGTGCATTTGTTGTTGTCATAAAAGTCAGTAATAATATTATAAATAAGTATTTCACTTTGGTCTCTACAATTGTGTTTTTTAAAGTGAACTAATTTGAAAACAAATTATAACGATAGCCTGCTAACGACTGCTCGTTTTTACATTGTCAATCCAAAAAGTACTTTTCGGAACTTTGCATCCTGCAAACGGTAGAGTTTCATTATCCAAACCGGGTGTATTAGGCTCTCCCTCAAGTACATATTGCCTAACATCCGAACGCCAGCTACCGGTACGGAAAATCATTCTTTCCAATGATTCTGTTTCTATATCAAACTCATTCCCTTCATGAATCAATTTATCATTCAGCCAAAAACTATATTCCCCTTCTCCACCATCGAAAGTGATTTTAATTTTATACCATTTATTTATTGTTATAGGAACCGGCCAGGGATCTGAATCTCCCAAGTCGAAATTGATACCTTCAAGATTCGGATCGAAGCGAATGCGTAAAGCTCTTTCATCTTTTTGATTATGAATTTCAAATTCAAGAATATCTTTTCCCAAATCTTTAATAAATAGATCGAATTCGATCGTCGCTTTGCTGCTCACTGGGAAATGTCTTTCCGCCAATGCATAATCGTATGGGTCTTCATCGGTTAACTGCATTACGCTTTTATGCTCATCCTGTGTTTCAACAATTTTTATGGGAGCCCACTGCGGCACATATAAATTCCACAAATCCAAATCTGATTCCGATTTCAAGTTCTCGAAATCCTGATCTACATCGGCATCAACAATACCGGTCACAGGCACCATTACAGAACTTACCCAAATATCTTGCTTACTTACACTATATGTTAACCAAAGCAAATCATCCGGTGGATTTCCATTCCCTTCAACAATGCCCCTTATATATGCTGGTCCGGGATTGAAAGCAAAACCATAATAACGCAGCGGCGGCACCTCGCCATGAATACACAACATATTATCAAACTCATAGCCATTATCACCAGTCATTACAACTAAAGGGAATCTGTTTCTTCGAGTCGCGGAATGATCATACACAAGTGCATAGCGTCCGTCATCGGTTTGTTGTCCCCATACTTTTGCACCGCAAGTATTAAGTGATTTAGCCAAAGCAAAATCGGTCCAAGTTTTCCCTTCATCGGGGCTAAGTGCCGTCAGTTGATGTTTCCAGATACCAACAACAACTCCATCGGGTCTGTGGTAAAAATCAAATGCCTTCGGTTGGAGTTCTCCTGGTTGAATTGTATAAAACCCGTCATTAGCTCTATCTTCTTCCCACCATTGCAAAGTAATAAGTTTATTGTTCAACAACTCATCGCAAGCCGCTACAAATCCGATGTCTTTACTTTCTTTATAGAATGGATAATTTGTATTGCTTTCATTCCAGCCTGCATGTCGATTGTGGCGGATAAAATAAATAGGTCCAAAAGTACCGTCCTTATAAATTTCACGAATAACTCTACCGAGCCCCTGCCCGTTATTCGGACCAATCCGCGTAACAGGGCAATAGCTGTAAAATGCCGATACCAACAGTCTATTATCCGATGTAACATAAAATCCCATTCTTTGATGCATAACAGATTTTGTGCCGGCAGGTAAATTATATACTTTACCCGTTTCCGGATGCGTGTAATTAATTTCAGGTAATGAATATTCTGGGAAAATTATTTCAGGATGCGACCATTCCCTGCCGTCTTTTGAAGTCATTAATAATGTACGACCCGGCGCTAAATGTTCGGTATATTGATTGCTCAGGTATTCCAAATAAAATTTATCGTTCCAATAACACAAGTAGGGTTGATGATTATACGTCCAACCGGTTCTGCTTCCTATCTCGGGCGGGAATTCACGGTTTGCCCTGAGCGCCTGATAACGATGCACACCAACAGCGTGGCGCAATCCGCCGTGATGATAACGCGGGTCCGTTTGTTGTTCACCTATATATTTAATCGGTTCACTCTTAGTTTGGTCAATATTTGGAGGCATTTCCTGTGCATTAACTGCGCCGGCATAAATAAAGCAAGTTATCACAAACAATAGCGGGTTAATTATCATTTTGATTTTCAATAGCAATTTTTTCATCTCCTTAATAATTATTACCACGGCATTTTTCTCTTAGTATATTTTCTGCCCACCTCTGCTGCCTGTTGATTGCTTCCGGCGCCAATCATTACACCTTTATCAACACGTTTTTGGACATTGTCCGGTAATACATTATCTAAAAAGTATAAACCATTCTTTTTACATAAATCAAGTACCTTGTCCCCCGCTTCTTCCACACCTTTAGGTACTGGTGGATCGGCTCTTCCTTCCAAATATCCAAGTGAAAAGCCAAAGTCGCGCGGACCATGTTCGGCGAATGCCAAACCTGGAATTGCCAAAGTTACCTCTGCATTTGCGAGCGCATAAGGGTCTTCAATTTTCACTCCCAACATTAATTCGCCTTCCGGGTTCAAGGGCCATACATCCGCTTTCTTTAAATATTCTTCTTCACTTACTCCCCAAACCCAAGCTGCGAACTTATGACTTCCCCAGCCGCGGATACCTTCACCAATGATTTCCACTTTTTGCTTATGAATCGGATATCGTGCAGCCTGCACATATTTTTTTACGGCTTCGGGATCACGTGCCCGTGGCAAATGAATACCATGCACACCGGTTGCCAATGCTTGCTGCACCATCCATGATGAGCCGCAGAATGATTGAACATCTATACCCAACACAGGTAAAACAACAATCACCGTCGGCGTTCTATGCCCGCTGGGTGTTGGGCCTCCGGCTACAAGTCCGCGCATAAAATCCTGAAGTCGGGCAAAATCGAGCGGTTTATGCTCCATATCGTAAACGATATAGTCCGCCCAGGTTTGTGCCATCTCCAAACCTTCTTCATAACCTCCGGTTGTTTTTGTGTATTTATAGTAAACCGGCTGTCCTGCTTCAAAAAGCTCGATGCATTTATTTATTCTTTTGGGTTGATACTTTTCTGCACTTGTATTGTCCTGCGCATTGGTCAATGCCGGGAATAATAAAAGCAGAGTTAATAACAGAACGATATAATTTTTCTCTGATGATTTCATAAGAACCTCTCAATAATTATTTTTTATCCAACGTATAAGTGGGCAAAATATGTGCTTTACCGATAGCCGAGTAATTACCATAAACAGTGAATGAATCCGAATCGTTTGAGATTATTACATTCCAATCATCCCCTATCCTCACCACACGGTTAACAAGAGAGTTGGTTTCCAATTTTTTGTTTGTTAGAATATTAGTTGTGTTTGATGACCGGGTCCAATTAGCGGAAAGAATATTAATTTCCATATCATCGTTTATAAAAGAAACCGGCTTGGAATGGTTACCATTACCTTCTTCGGGATATTTCATATTATTATTTTTTACAGCCGCATCAACTTCTCGCGTATAACCACTCCATATTAAATTATTTTCAATAACGCCGAGTTCAAGTCCTTCTTTGGTTTCAATGAATAAAAAATTATCTAGGATTGTATTATCTGCTACTAAAACTTCACTCCGCTGGAAATAGACGCCGTTATTCTGCGCTACAATATTATTGATAAATTCACCGCGGCTTTCCATTGTGAATCTCATTGCGCCGGAATTTTGAGATGAATTTCTATTTCCCAAAAACTGATTATTCTTAATGCTTACATAAAATTTATCTTTGGGCGGAATCGGGTCCAAAGGTGCGTCGTAACGATGTTCCTGCCCTCCGACAAACAATGCACCGGCATCATCAGTACATTCATTATCGACAAAGATATTATCCTTTACTATAGTTGAGCTCCATAAAGCAATGAAGACACCTCCCGCATCATTTTTTGCTCCTGCATAATTACTAAGGAAAATATTTCCTTCAATCAAACCTTTGCACCATTTAAAAATAGAAACGGCTCCGCCGTCGCTGCTTCGCATCGGATCATCTAAGCCTGTTTCATTTTTATAGAAAACATTATCGATAATTTTTGGATCACATTCATTATCAAAAGCAACCGCAGCGCCTCTTCCGTTTTCGGTTTTGTTGCTTACGAATAAATTATTTTTAATTAAAGGAGATGCTCCGTCTTTACCGTAAATTGCACCGCCATCGTTTGCAGTATTATGCCAGTATTTCGGATTCCAATTGAGAGGTTTTAGCGATTTATTATTTATGAATTTATTGTTTGTAATTGTCGGAGAAGTACCATCACAATATATGGCAGCTCCTTTACCTCGGAATTCAGCACCATTAATAGTAAAACCATCAATAATATTGCTATCTGCAGCAATAATAGCTCGTTGCTCTTTTTTTATATTTATCTCAGATGAGTATAACTCAACACCTCTTTCCCAGTTACCATTATTGAATCCGCCATAAAGATCAATAAACGGTTTTAAATGAATTGTTTCTCCTTCGTATGTACCTTCTGAAACTAATATTACAGTTCTATTCGATTCGGTTGCATTATCAACTTGCGAAACAGCATATTGAATAGTTTTGAACGGAATATCTTTTGTCCCATTATTCTTTTCGTCAGAACCATTCTCAGAAACAAAGAACACCTGTGAATATTTGTCTAGATCAATTTGATTTGTTAATGGTCCCTTTTCTTGAGCAACGGAACAAACCACAGCAAATAAAAATAGTATTACAATTTTTGTTTTCATTATAATTTCTCCAAATTAGAATCTATTTAGTTTTGAATCCCTACTTAAAGTTTAACATCATTAGGATCCCAAATTGTTGCTATTATATGTTGCTCAAAATTTTTCTCGGTTGTGAAATAATAAAGAGTAACAATTTTTCCATCGGGTCTTACAACCGATTGAGTATAACCCACATCTTTATCAATTGCATCGTCACGAAGGATAATTTCTTTAATCCAGGTCTTTCCGTTATCAACGCTTATCTTTGCTCTTATTCCGTATGGAACACCGCGATGACCGTATGTTACGCACAATCTGCCGTCTTTTAATATTACGAGACTTGGAGGATTACCATTACGAGTTCCGTTATCGGTATTTGCAACTAAGGAAAGGAATTGCCATGAATTACCGTTATCAATTGATTCGTAGACGTCAATCCAATTTTCTTGTGGAAGTGGTTTGTCACTTTGACCGGGGTCATATCTTCTTCGCATTGCCGAGATCAAATGATCTTCATTTAATCTAACTGTTGATGACATTACCGACCTAACTGTATCTGTTTCGGTCATCCAAGAAACAAATTGAAAAGTTTTTCCGCCGTCAGTTGTTTTTGCAGTAAATGCTCTGTCAGGTAGATTCGCTCTTACGCTGTTATCTATATGTGAAAGAAACAATAAACATGTGTTTTGATCAACAGCATTATAATCAGTTCTGGAAGTCAATTCGCCCATATCTAACCCGGTAAAAGTAAAAGGTCCTTGCCAAGTTTTACCACGGTTATACGAATAATAAAACTTATCGTGTTCATGTCTTATTGCAAGATCGGGATAAGAATAATCTATGCTCTCTTTCAGACTTTTAGGAATACCGCCGTCCATAACATAATTTTCAGGGTCTTCAATACTCCAGGTTTCACCACCATCCAGACTTCGCGCTAACAAAGCTGTTTGATTTTTTTTATCAAATGAATGATGAAGTACATCGAAAACAAACGGAGCTTTTATAAATCCGACCAATATTTCGTTACCCCAATTCCATATTCCCTGATTGGCAGGCCATCCAAGGAAGTAACCTGGTTCATCGGCAACTATAATATCTTGACCTTCTACGTAGACGAATTGCTCTTTATCAATTTCTTCTTTGTTTGGTTCACGAACCCAAGCCCACTTTTCTGCATCTTCTTCTGAGTAAACGAGGTATGGAGTAGAGATGACCGATTTCTCCATACCATTCCAGCTCCACATAACATGCAGGAATCCTTCCCCGCCGCCATAATGCATATAATATATTTCGATTGGATATTTTTCACCTTTCTGCATGTTAAGAGTTATTCGATTATCGTCTTCTGAATCCGTAATATTCAAAGTATCACTTCCACCCAAAATCATTTTTACTTGTTTATTGGTTTCAATGTAAATAGTAATATCTCCGTCAGCCGGTGCGGCTAAATATCCGATCCACTCCAAACCCCAATCGGTAGCAAAACCGTTTTCCTTTCCCCACTGATGATCAAGCTTATCAACAACTGAAAAAAGTTTTGGTGTTGTTAAATCCGGATTGCTGTAATAAACTCCAACTAATCCTTCATTAAACTTAGTATCTTTCGAACAACCGATTATAAAGAAAGATAAAAGTATAACAAGCGTTACTACACAACTTTTTCTTAACATCTTTTTTCTCCTAACATTTTTTTATATGCTTAAACTCGACATTCATAAACCATCTAATTAGTTACCGCTTTATTTCAAATCATAAACTTGATCAGACAATACCTCGGGATTAACAATAAATTTTTTTGAGTTGTTATCAAGATAATTTCCATCAAATATAATTTTCTTCGTATCGGATCCGCCTATCTTCGCCAGTACCTTAAGTGAACCAACCGGATTTGAACCGGATACTATTCCGTCTTGAGAATTTCTTAAATAAATCAATGGTGTATCCATAGAGGGTGCTTTAGCTTTTAAATCGGAAATTTTGAAATCAATCACATCATCAAAATATAATGCGGGTCGTTCTTCACTCTCCTTGTATGTTATATCCAAATCCTTTACTGTAATATTTTTAGCGTGTCGAATAAAGAATCCATATGAAGGAAGGATACCGAACATTTTAGCTTTTGGATATTCACCTTCTAGTTCGGGGACATCATTTATAAAATCATGATATTTACCGCCACCCAAGTATTGTATTTTTATATTACTGAGACTAATATTTTCGACATAACCGTTTGGAATTCCACAAATAAAATCATTGCTTTCAGTTACATTAACAGCTTGAATGTTGCTAATCATTACATTCTTAATTACACTATGAGAATCAGGAATTAAGGAATCGGGGATAGCATATTTTCGCATCCTATTACCAAGTCTTATAACTAATACAGTATACGTATCCCTCATGGATATATTTGAAATAGTAACATTGTTAATTGATCCGCCGTCAACAGCAAGCAGACTAATACCACGAGTGCTATAGATTACACAATTGGTTATAGTGATGTTTTCAAAATTACCTGCAGATTCAGTTCCGGTTTTAATTGCTGATTTTAATCCGCTAATAATACAATCACTTATTACGATATCTTTACAAGCTCGAGTTGAGAGAGTTTTTAATACAATTGAATCGTCCTCAGAATCAATATTACACCTTGTAATCGTAACTCTTTGACATCCTTCGATATTCAGACCGTCATTATTTTTATTAGAATATGAACGAACTGTTATTCCATCTATAAGAAGATCATCACATTCAATATAATGCTGCACCCAAGCGGCTGAATTAAGTAGTGTAACATCTTTTATTTTTACAAAATTGCACCTAATGAAACGAATTATATAGGGTCTATATATACCTTCCTTTCTTGGGTAATACTTTTCAAAACCTTGACCGTCGATTATTCCGTTTCCCTCGATCGAAATGTTATTAGACTCCTTGGCAAATATCAATGCGGTTCCGAATTTTCTTCCATCACTATCTACAAATGAGCCGAACGAAGAATCAAATCTATTGAGATCGGTTGTTCCTAAAATTCTACAACCGTTTGAAAGGTAAAGAGTAATATTATCTTTCAATATTATTGTGCGCGTTAAAAAATCACCTGCCGGGAAAAATACAATTCCGCCACCGTTTTCTGCAGCATCATCGATTGCCGATTGAATTGACAACGTATTAATAGTTTTTCCATCACCCACTGCACCGTAATCAATTATATTATAATATTCTTTGGCTAAGATTAAATTACCACAGAAAAGAAAAACCATTAGCACAAAAAAGCTTCGATTATTATTCACTCTGAGATCCCTTTATTGATTCTGTGATTAACATGACATCTGCTTTTTATTTACTAATTAATTGATTCAATTCCGATTCAAAATATTCTCTCATGTTTAAACTCTCTTCATTATCTTCATTCCGCTTAATTGGTTGCTTCTCCAAGAAATCATATCTCATATCATATATATTTCCATTATTGTAGAGTTTCCAATTATGATTTCTGATCCATGATTCTCCAGACCATTCTACATAAACCCAATCTCTAATATTTTCTTTATTATCTGTTATGGCTGACACAAAACTTCTACCGTCAATTATTCTATCATCAGGAAGATTTGCTCCGGCTAATTCAGCTAAAGTCGGGAGAAAATCACTAAAGTCAATTAATGAATTATTCTTAGTGCCCGGCTTAGTTACTCCCTTCCAATTAATAATAAGTGGAACATGTGTACCTGCATTAGTCATAAATCCTTTACCACCTCTCATAAGAGAGTCACCTATTTCGGAGAAAACCGGTTCGCGCACATATTCACCATCTTCATATTTTGTTATGAAGTGATAAGGAGTTCCGTTATCTGTTGTAAATACAATAATTGTATTATCGAGCAGCTTTAATCTATCTAAGGCTTTTATTAAACGTCCGACTTGAACGTCAACATATTCAGCCAATTCTTTATAAGATTGATATTTGCCGGTTGGACCAGTTGGAGGAGGTGTAGGCAAATCATTACTGATCTCATGAGCTAATGCCATTGAATAATATGCAAGGAATTTATCATCTTTATTCTGTGTTATGAAATCAATCAAAAAATGTAAATAGACATCCGGACCATACTTGTCTTTTACATCATCTCTAACTTTTCCATTTTGATATATCATCGGTTCATAATAACGAGGACCTTCATGCCAGCCAAATACGCAGCTTTCATCAAACCCTGAATCAGCTATATTATTTGGATCATCCTTTAGTAAAGCCATTTGCCATTTCCCGGCAATTGCAGTTTTATAACCGGCATCTTTTAAAATATGACCGAATGTAATTTCATTTTGTGGAAGATGTCCCCATTCTTGGCCGGTTCTAAATCCATACCTGCCGGTTAAAAGATTCTGACGTGAAGGAGAACAAACAGGAGAGCTGTAGCAATGATTAAATTGAATTCCGGTAAAAGCAAGATTGTCTATATTAGGAGTACTGTATGTTTTCCCTCCATAACATCCCAGCACTTCAGTTCCTATATCGTCAACTAAAATAAAAACGATATTCGGTGATTTACTTGTTTCTTTTGTTGAGCAACTTATTAAAAGAAAAAAGAGAATGAAGAAAACAATAATTCTAAATCTGAGGGATGAAATTGCTCGTACAAATATTTCGGTTACAAATTGAATAATCATTTTTACTCTTGTTCATTTTTTTAGTTTGTTAAAGCACTCTGACATAAGTGCAGCATTTCTTCATTACTTACTTTCAGTTCGTATTCGATATTTCTCGGTATAAAGAGAATATTCCCTGGGAGGTCAAGATTAGTAACATTATAATTCCCTTCCGCAATTTTAATTGCCGCATTATTTTTGGTTAGCTTATTCATGACTCTCTCTATTGCATAAGCAGGAGTTGCCCAAGGTTTGCTTTTTGTTCCGGTACCTGATTCATCCGATCCAATTGACGACACAAAATAAATTTCTTCATATAGTTCGTCATTCATATTTATAGTTTTAGGACCTTTACCCTGAGAAAAAATCAGCCCGGGTAGAAATAGCATAAAAATCAGCAATGATATACTTTTCTTTTTCATTTAGTTTCTTCCTTCGAAATTGGGAATATATGTTTCCTAAAAACTCAACTCGCTTCTTTTAACCGTAATTGAATATGGTTTTTCATTATCAATACTTACGATAGTGAATCTGAATTCCGGGTCATCTTTGGTTGTATCTAGTTCAATCAATCCGAAAGAACACTTTGCATTGTAGCTGTATGACGCATTCTCCATCACTTCATGCGTATGAATATTTGTGAGTTTCGAACTCATAAAATCGTAAAGTGGATAACCATTCGGTCTTTCAATTTTCCATGCATCCGTACGATGTCTATCGGCAGATATTAAAAACACCCCTTCAATTTTATTTTCCTCTATAAAAGAAAAAATTTCTTCCCTTTCTTCGGGGAATCCGTCCCATGTATCTTTACTTCCAATTTTTATTCCCGGCGCCCATCCAACCGGGCTGACAAGAACATTAAAGGCAGCTTTTGATTTTTTTAATTCACTTAAGAGCCAAGCTTTTTGTACTGGCCCCAGCATAGTTGGATTATCAAGCAGAGGATTGGTTCTATAATTTCTCCCTTCAAGCACATAAAAATTAACATCCCCAATAGACCACATGAACCATGAGCCCGGAGCGTCTTCATTTCCATAATAAGGATTAATCCACTGTTGTTTATAATATTCAAGGTTGGGAATTTTCCATCCGGGTTTATCAATGTAAGGACCCATCCAAATATCATCGATGGCTATGTCATGATCATCCCACACTGCATATATTGGAGTTGTGGAAGTCATTTCTCTAAACTCAGGTCTTGACTGCCTGCGGAAATAAGTGTAATCATGGAAAGGTCCCGGAATCCCCGGCACATCTATATAAACATTATCCCCCAATAAAAAACAGGCTGATAAATTATATGAATTCATTAGATCCCATATCCTTTCATTATCCGGTGCATAACCGGCGCCCCCTCCGAATGCAAATGATATTTTACCCCCGGAACGGTTGGAAGGATACGTTGTGAAACTAGGCAGGTCATTACCAAATACAGGTTTGCCGTTCAACAATACATCGTAAAAATATTTTTTGCCGGGTTCTAAGTTTTTAACTTGTACAACGGCAGTATATCCCAATTCCCTATTGGTCGAACTTTTATCGGATAAGTATATTTTCCCGTTTTCGGAATAATCATAAACTTCAATCTGAACTTCTACTACCTCCCATGTTCTAACCCAAACATTTACCGATGAATCGGTCATGCATCCCAGCATTGGACCATGCACAAGCTGAACCGGATATTGAGAATAATATTTTTTAAACTCATGATATTCATAAAGCTTTGTCAACATTTCACGAGGCCCGGCAAGAAATCTTTCGAAAGGGAGCCCCTCGGCAATTGTGGTTTTCATATATTCAAATGCTTCTTCAGGTTTATCCAGTTTACACATGGCAAGTGTAAGAATATATCCGGCTTCAAGATCGCCGGGGAATTCTTTCATCCTTTCCCTGCAAGCGGTTATTGCATCATCAACTCTCCCCTCTATTATATCCAGTACGTATCTTTGACTCCATCTGCCGACTAAAGTATTAATAGAATTCTCATTAAAGAACCTTCTGTCCCACGGATTTAAGCTTCCGTAATATGCCGATGTGGAATTATCGATGAATGCATCGGGAGGAGCATATTGTTGTTCCTCTACCGCCTGCCCAAATATTTCTAAGGAGATTATAAACAGGATAAAAAATGATTTCACAAATTTTTTCATAACCACCTCTACTTATTCACAAATTGCATAGCATAAAGTTTGGTACCTCTCATTCTAAAAATCAATTTAACCGTTTTACCTTGCAGCATGGAAACATCTTTGGTAGTAATAACTTTATCTACTAAAGCTTCCAAGTTTTCCAAATTTTCTTTTGCTAGTTTGTCTATCTCTTCCCGGTTCTGCATCCACTCTACTTCTGTATCCACAAAATCGCCGTTTATATAAACGCAATCATCAACAGTGAATCCTTCTATAGGATTATCATTTTCGTCAAGGAAACCAACCTGTGTGTAACCGGCTGCATCGGTATCAATATTTAAGATAAGTCTATTGCCTTCAAACACGAATGGTTTTGTAATTACAAACGCTTCCTTATCGTAAGGGGAATCAAGAGAAATAAAACCGTCTATTCTTTGAACCAATCTGAATACCGCTCGTTTGTCGTCGAATTTTTGATATGCCGAGTGATAGTGTGGCTCGCCGAAATAGTACTGCCAAATCTCATTGCCTCTTTTAATCATACCATGAGCAATGTATGCTGTTACCATATTAAGCCCGCCGTGCTCACCGATTCCGATATAAGCCGGGCGGTAATACCGTTTCCAATTTAGTCCGTCTCTGCTTACTGCAATTTGGGTTTCAATAGGGCCTTCGCCGCGCAGCCTTTCAGGATTCATCAACTCGGTTCTTGTTACAGGACCGTCTTCTTCATAATGAAAAAAGACGATAGGGAAAGCAATGTATGTATCCGGCGCCCAAGGATACTTTATTGCTTTTGTTATATAAATATCGGTACCTATTGGATCTTCAATATCGGGTTGGAATCTGACAGGGAATTCCAAACCCCAATCACCCGGAGTTAACGGGCCGTTATCCAACCACCAAGGCAGCGGTTCTCTTATTCGTTTCTTTTTATCAATGTTCCTGTAATCGCTTTGACTTAACGGTTTATATTTTATCGGTGTGAAAAGATCACCGGTTCGTGTTACTACCGATGCGCGTTCCGTAACCAAGCCTGGAGAATGGTGAATTCCTGTTCTATGGTAAGCGATATATTCCTGTTGCTGGTCGTCATAAAAAGTGCATGATTGCGTTCCGTTTCTAAATGGAATTAGCGCCGGAGTAACTTTTTCCCAATTATAACCATCGGGAGAAGTAAACAAGTAAGTCCCTCGGCTGTAATAACCTGTAATGTACTTCCATTTAGTTTCTCCTTTACCGTTTGGATCGATAAAAGGATTACCCAACCCGCCAACCGGCGCTTTGATTACGAAATTTGTTTTGCCTTTGTATTCTTTACTAATTTTCGGGGCTTCAAAATGTATTCCGTCTTTTGATACAAATACCTGCAGATAATCATTCTGAGCTGAGTTATAAATTCGAATTAATCCGTCTTCATCTTCCACTACTGTTAAGTGTTTTCTGAAAGGGCCTTCAATATTGGTCAGAACTATTTCTTCTTTTCTCGGTGGATTAACAACAAACTCAACATCATGCTTTACGGCAAGCAATGTATCATCAATAAATAAATGCTTTCTTCCGCCAAGTTTAAGCGGAAGAGTTTCATCAGAAAACAGCAGAGGGGGACCGGCAATTAATTCTTCCGAATATGATTTGGCGAAGCTTGAAGGCGGAGTGAAATCACTTTGATAAACTATACCATCCGAAAATCTTAATTCATCAATTTTACCCTGCATCGGGTTTTGCCACAAAGCGTTTCTACCCAACGTCATATAATCCTCATCACCTTCGGGAAGAGATTTTATCTCATGTTTCACTTCGCTTACTTTAACGCCGTTAACAAAATGAGTAATTATATTTGAAGCGGCGTTATAACAAAAAGCCAGATGACTCCATTTATCATCATTTAATTTGGTTTTAATAGATACTTCAGCATCGCTCGGTTGATTTACAAATACAAATTCAGATTTATCTTTACTCATTTTAAGTTGAGTAATTACATTATTCTCACCGCGGGGTCCGGTTCCTATTTCAAATATTACACCGTCGGATTTGGTTTGGCGCTGAGGCATAAACCAAAATTCCACAGTCCAATCATAATCACCCAGATTCAATTTCGAATCGGTAGGTTTACGAAAACCGATTTCTTTTCTTAAATGATTTTCGCCGCTCGTCATCAGTGCGCAGAATTTTGCATTAAACCAAATTAAGGGTTTAACTGTTCTTCCTTCGGGAACGGGAATTTTATCCAACCCGAATTCAATCTCTCCATGAGGGATCTCAATTCTTTCCTGATCAATTGCATACAGTGCATTGCCAAATTTTCCTTCCGCAATTTTACCGCCAAGCCCCAATACCAAAGGGAAATTATTTTCCGTTTGATCTTCCAAGACCATACTCGGATACAAACCCACCTGCTCATCGAACAACCATAATGCCACTGTCTTGTTTTTCTCATTGCCGGCTTGTTGTGCAAAAGCATAACTAAAAATCATTATAAAAAAAATAATGAAGCATGTTGTTCTAAACATTATCAATCTCCGTAAATTTGTTTTGTTTCAAATTGCATTGCATAGAGTTTTGAACCGCGCATTCTAAAAATCAACTGGACAACTTTTCCTTCCAACTCACTCACATCTTTTCCTTTGTTCAGCCATTCAACTTCGGTATTGATAAAATCACCGTTTATGTAAATACAATCGTCAACTGAAAAGCCTTCAATATCGTTTCCGTTTTCATCAAGAAATCCAACTTGCGCGTAACCTGCTGCGTCTGTGTCGATGTTGAGTAAAAGTCTGTTGCCTTCAAATTTTATCGGTTTGGTTTTTACGTAAATTTCTTCATCGTAAGGAGAGTCGAGTGAAATAAAACCATCGAGCCTTTGTACCAATCTTATAACCGATCGTTTTTCTTCGTATTTTTTCCAAGGTGAGTGATAATGCGGTTCACAGAAAACGTACTGCCATATTTCATTACCTCTTTTAATCATTCCCTGCGCTGTGTAGGCCGTTTTAAAATCAATACCTTCATGTAGGCCAATTCCGACATAAGCGGGACGCGGATAACGTTTCCAATCCGTACCGTTTCTGCTTACCGATACTTGTGTTTCGAGCGGACCGGATCCCCTCTCTCGGTTAGGATCCATTAAAATCAATCTTGTAACCGGCAGCGATTCTTCATAATGGAAATAGATTATTGGAAATGCGAAATATGTATCGGGCGCCCAGGGATATTTGATTGCTTTCGGCACATAAATATCAGTTTCCGGCGGATCGTAATTATCGATGGGTCTAAATATCCACGGGTATTCGAGCGCAAAACCGCCGGGTGTTAATGGTCCGTTATCAAGATACCATGGAATTAAATCAGCTACGCGTTTACCTTCAGCAAGTTTATAATCTTCTTCAACAGATAAAGGTGTGAATGGCCATGGTACGAGTAAATCTTGTGTTTCAGTCATCACAAAGTCACGTTCCGTTGCGCCTAGCATAGTTCTGCCAAAATCGGAACGATGGAATGCAGTATAAACTTGTTTTTGATCGTCATAAAAAATATTACATTGTGAACCCGATCTAAAAGGTAGTACAGGCTGTTTGTACCTGGTAAATTCAAGTCCGTCTTCGGAATAGAATAGGGATACAGCTCTACGGTGATAATCGCTGATATATTTATAGGTTTCTTCTTTAGTCGAGTTAGGATCTTTAAAAACCATTCCCATACCTACAGAAGAATGGAGTACTACATTATTGTGATCTTCAAACTTTCCGTTTTTTAATACCGGGGCTTTGAAGTTAATCCCGTCGTCCGATATCCACACAGCCAAATAATCTTTTTCTACCGTAGTATAAAGCCGGATATTTCCATCATCGTCTTCCAGCACGTTCAAATGTTTTCTAAAAGTTCCTTTTATATTCGTCATTACTATTTCAGCTTTCTTAGGTGGATTAACAACAAACTCGGCATCATTCACTTCTGCCAGCAATACGTCATCAATAAAGAGATGTTTCCTTGTGCCTATATCATAATATTTATTGTCCGTGGTATTATTATCAAAAAGTAATTCCGGTCCCTTCACCATTTCAACACTCTGTCTTTTAGAATACAGAAAAGAGAAACTTGAAGGCGGGGTAAATTCATTGGTATATACTAGTCCTTGTGAAAAACGCAATTCATCAATTTTACCTTGGAGAGGATTGCCCCATGTTCCGTTGCGTCCTATCGACATATAATCTTCATCGCCTTCTTCAAGAGATTTTAGTTCTGCTGATTGAGGTAATTTTTGAAGTTGACCGTCAACATAATGCTTTACCTGGTTTGACGCAGCGCTATATACAAAGGCAAGGTGATGCCATGTGTTGAATGATAACTTGGTTGAAATTTCTAATTCAGTTGCCGTCGGTTGATTAAAGAGGATAAACGATTTTATGTCTGAACTAAGCGACAGCTTTGTTACAAAATTATTTTCACCTCTGGGTCCGGTACCAATTTCAAAAACAACGCCTTCTTCATCGGTTTTTCTTGAGGGATAGAACCAAAATTCCACAGTCCAGTTAAAGTCGCCGATATTGAGTTTCGTTTTAGTAACTTGAGCAAAGCCGACTTGTTTCCTCAGATGAGTTTCCCCGCTTGACATAAGTGCTGCAAAAGTTGCATTGAACCAATTCATCGGTTCAACTTTTCTTCCATCGGGTATCGGCAATGGAGTTAAACCATATTTTATATCATCTTCTCTTTCTTCAATTTTAATCTTTGGTTGATTTATCGGGTCAAGTGCATTGCCGAATTTTCCGTCAACAATCATTCCCCCGGGACCGATAACCAGCGGATAGTCGTTATCGGATAAATCGCAAATAACCGAACTTGGATAGATCCCTTTTTGCTCGTCGAATGCCCAAAGAGCGGTTGTTTGCGCCGATATGTTATAACCAAATAAAATATATATTATTGCGGCAACAATAAAATTATGATGCATTCGATCCTTCTTCATATTTATTACCCTTTAAATATTACTTACAAAAAATTATTCTTAATTAATTTTATCGATAAAAGCATTCAACCAACCTGTAATAAAAGCCGCTTGCTGCTTACGAATGTGTTCATGAAAATGAATATGATCGCAAAATAAATCCCCACCCAAGTTATTTGTAAAAGTGTACAAATCGATAGACGGCGTATCGGTGTCAATCATTATTTTGTCGGCTGCCAAATTATATTCTAAACAATCGTGTGCAAATCGTTCATAATCTTTCCCTTGACTATTATGTACACTTTCGTCGCAGGGCGTGGTTCTAATCCAAATCATCTCCGGTTTAATTTGTTTTACGATGTTGACAATTTCACGAATATTTTTTTCGTACTTATCGACCGGCACCTGATAGTCTCCTGTTACCGGATTCTTTCTCAAATCATGCAATCCGCAATTAATAAGAATATAATCATAATCAATACCGCCTGATTCGATTTTTGCTTTAAGGAAAGAAAGAACCATAGAAGAATCGCCTCCATTGGCTCCCAGAGGTCTATCAAGATCCAGTAAGGCTTCTTCCTCCCCTTCCTTTCTCGAAAGTTCATGTTTTCCCTGCAAATATTTCTGTAAATAGACTCCGTAGTGTATTGAGATACTATCGCCTAAAACGTAAATTTTCATTTTTATAACAGTCCTTTTACAATCTTATTTCTTACTCTAAGTTTATTCCTTAATAAGAGCCAACAATCAATTAACGATTCACCGAAGTCATAACAAATAATTATTCCTCCATTGAACATTTTACAACAGATATTTTCTTAGAAGAATTATCCAGACCAATAATTGCATACGGACTTTTTTTATCATCCCCAAAGGAATCGGTTTCATATACGTTGATTTCATCAAACAATTTGTCGGATACCCACATGTGTCCGTGTCCGACAAAAATTCCTTTGATCACATTTTTATATTTTGATAGTATGCTAAAGAACTTAGGTTCTTTTTCTTGAGTTATTAAATCTTTTTGTTTGCACCATATTCTAGTGTTATCAGTTTTTATTGGGTGATGAAAGAAAAGAAGCGCAGCCGAATCATCTTTCAATTCTTTGCGCAGCCATTCCAATTGGTTTTCATCGAAATGTTTATTTTGATATTTCCCGTTCATACTGTTGAGAAATATTAATTTCCATCCTTTATAATCAATTGCATAATATGGTTGGAAGCCGGTTGTCTCAACCCATATTTGTTCCATTTGCTCAATTTCAGTTTTATCGAAAGGCGCATCCGAATCTCTTTCTTTATCGATCTTGAAATCATGGTTGCCCATAACCGGGTAATACGGGACATTGATCGGCTTCAGACAATCAACAAATTTTTTCAATCGATTATTATTCTGCGCTTCACCCTTTTGATAATCCTCATAAACACTGGACACGCAATCACCTGTTATTATGAGCCGTTCAATTCGCGGATTATTACCATTGTTGATTCTATCGACTAATGTACTTAGTCTCTCTTCTTTAGATTGATCATTGCTGATATGCACATCCGAAATAACGGCAATAAATTTTTCACCCTCATACTCATCAACGAAATATGAAGAGCATCCTATCTGAATGATTAAGAAACCAAATGTTATAAATGCAACAAACTTTCTTATACTCATTACAATCCCAATGAGAATTATTAACTACACATATAAATTCGATAAAATTATTGAAGGGGAGATACGGCTGTTCAGCAATAAATAAAACCAATCACAAGCAGCCTATTTATTGTGCGGAGAAAATGAACAGCCATATCGTCAACTATGTAAAACCTTCAATTAAACTTTATTCCCCAACATCATTAATTTTGTTTTTCCATCTAGCAATTCTATCGGCAGAAACGCGGTTAAACATTTCACCAAAGCTTTTATCCTTCGCATCTTCCGCTAATCCGTTCATACACAGATATGTAAGATCACCGTCTACTGCTTCGGTTGTATGAGGAGTATTAAGCGGCACAAAAACCACATCTCCGGGGGCAACAATTTCAGTATCATTGCCAACGGTTATTTTACCTTTTCCTTCGAGAATGAAAAATGTTTGTTCTTTATCTTTGTGCGCAACCATTGCGCCCTTTTGCCCGTCACGCCAAGTAACACATGTTACTTCGCATCTGTTTGCATCTTTACGATCTACCAATAGCTTAGCGGTATTTGAACCGAACTCGTATGTCATGCCCGATCTTATATCATCATAATAAATGCTACTTTTAATATTTTTCAATTCTTCTTCATCATCAACATCCACATTACCGGAATCGGCTTGCGCTCTTCTTATTTGTTTTACTTTTTCAATATGTTCCGCAAATGACGCATGTCCTTCTTTATCTGTTGATTTGAATACATTAAAAAGTATATAGCTCAATCTTTCTTCAGTAGTAGTTATCGATTGATGCAATAAACCAGCCGGAACATAAGCCAAACACCCTGGTTTTGCATCGTAAATTTTGTCTCCCAATTTAATTTTACCCACACCTCCCGTAACATAAAAAACCTGATCTTTATCGTTATGTTTATGAGGGGGTCCGTCTTGTTTGGGTGTCCAACTATTCCAACCGGTTTCGGAAAATTCCGTTTCTGTTCTATCAACAAGAACTACAATTTCGTTCAGCCCGGCAACATCCAGCTTTTGCCCTTCCTTATAATTTTTTTTCAACATGCTATTCTCCTCGTGTTACAACATCATCAAGGTTAAAAATTATCATCGGCGCTTTTGTATCGGCGCCCGGTAAATCTTCCGAGAAGAAACCACTCTGTTTCCCGATCCCTCTTTCGGCTACACCGGCAGGGACAAAATTTCTATAAGGACCTGTTCTAAATACGATTCTTTCAACAGCGTCCAGTTTATCGCTGAAAGCAATTGATGAAGGATAATCTTTTCCATCAATATTAAAGTCGTACGAATCTTTTTCACAATCTACAACCAACACAACTTTATGCCATTCATTTGAACTAATTTTCACAGGATCACATGATACTTTTTCAATATCAAAGGATAACCATTCATTATCGATTCTCAACTGCAGCGCACGTCCTCCTCGTTGATCCTGCACTTCAATTTCTGCTGCACAACCTTGCGGAAGCCGGGGCGCTCTGAATTTAAACTCAATCACTTTCTGCGAAGCTTTAGGAAATATTCTTTCTGCCAAGGCATAATCATACGGTTCTTCGTCTTTCAATTCTAGATACTTGTTGTTGTTATCTTCAACTATTGAAATAGGCGCCCACTTGGATATATATAGACTCCACAAATTCAAATCGTTCACTGATTTCAGATTATCAAAATTTTGGTTTACTTCTTCTTCAACAGAAGTAATTAACGGCACATGGGTTTTTGAAACCCAAATGTCTTCCTTGTTGCAGCTGTAAGTATTCCACAATTCATTACCGGGAGGATTTCCGTTACCGGGTATTATACCTCTGAAATATTGTACTCCGGGATTTTTATGCAAGCCCTGATAACGACGCGTAGGTATTTCGCCATGAAGACACATTATTCTATCAAATATGTGACCGTCTTCACCAACTAATGCTGTCATAGGGAATCTATTTCTCATAGTAGCGGAATGATTATGGACAATCACATATCTACCATCTTCTGTTTTCTGTCCCCATGTTTTTGCGCCGGTTGTTAATAATGTCGGGTTCTTTGCTATATCGGTCCATGTTTTTCCGTCGTCGGGACTTAGAGCCGCAAATTGATTTTTCCACAAGCCGACAGTAACCCCGTCTGGCCGTTTATAAAAATTAAATGCTTTACCTGCGCCTTTAGCAGTTGTTATCTTTTTGTGAAATACATCACCGCCGGGAACCTGGGATGGATCGATATTATAAAAACCGTCATTGCCTCTATCCTCTTCCCACCATTGAAGAGAGACTAATTTATCGGCAAGCAATGATTCGCAAGCTGCCAGGAATTCTTTATCGTCGCTTTCTTTATAAAAAGGGAAATTTGTATTGCTTTCATCCCAACCTGCATGACGATTATATCTAATAAAATAAACAGGCCCGTAAGAACCGTCTTTTTTAACTTCGCGAACAACCCGGCCAATTCCCGTTCCTGCATTTGGAGAGCGACGCGGTGTAGGGCAAAAACTGTAAAAACCGCTTGCTAGTAATTTACCGTTAGGCGCCACGTACCACCCCATCCTTTGGTGCATTACTGATTTTGTACCTGCCGGAATAAATTCTCCTTCATCATCAATGTCGGGTAACGTATATTCAGGGAAAAGAATTTCAGGATCAGTCCAATTTCTTCCATCTTCGGATGTCATCAATAAAATTCTGGTTGGAGGTGTATGCTCTTGCAGTAGACCGGATAAATATTGAAGATAAAATTTGCCGTTCCAGTATACAAGGTAAGGTTGATGATTGTAAGTCCATCCTACAACACCCGGTTCTAAAGGATTGCTCCTGTTAGCTCTAAACGCTTGATAGTGATGTACGCCTACTGCGTGCGGAAGTCCGCCGTCGTAAAACATTTTATTAGGTTGAATTTCGCCTGTATATTTTATCGGCTCCGATTTGGAATCTTCTATTGAAGGGGGCATTTTAGTTTGCGCATTCGTTGCAACAACAAATCCACTTATTAATATTATCCCTAAAATTTTTTGAAATGAAAATTTCATCTTGCATACTCCTCTTTAATATTATTCTCTATAAAAAAAAACATTCGAATAAATGATATAATCCTTTCAGAAAGAGTTGAAGCCACACTTTATGCTGTGCTAATTAAATTATTTTTGGCGTGTAAAAGCCACTTTTGTGTATTAAATAGACAACCCAGTAAGAATACTTTTATATTAAATTCCCAAACTGTTAGGGTCCCAAATTGTTGCTGCTATATGTTGTTCTTCCACATCGTCAGTACAGAAATAATAAATGGTTACAATTCTGCCGTCTGTTCTTTGGACCGATCTTGTATAACCGAAATCATACTCACGCGCGTGATCTCTCAAGTGTATTTCCCCGCTCCATATCTTTCCGTTATCATTACTTATCTTCGCTCTTATGCCGTAAGGTTCGGCTCTGTACCCATAAGTGACGCAGAGTCTTCCGTCATTAAGTTTTATCATGCTTGGGGGATTGCCGTTATTTTTGCCCATGTCGGTATCGGCAACTTTACTTAAAAATTGCCACGATTTGCCCCCGTCAAATGTTTCATACACATCAATCCAATTGTGAGAAAGTTGTGGTTTTTCATCACCGAATCTTTCATCGAATCTTCTTCTTAAAGCGGTAATAAAATGATCGGTTGATATTTGTACAGACGATGGCATTACTGCGCGGTAATTATCATCCGGACATATTAAACCCAGCTTAGTGAATGAATTACCGCCGTCTTTTGTGATCGCCGCAAATGCTTTGTCCTCCATTCTTGATTGGACGGTTTTATCTTCATAGGAAAGAAAAAACATGCATGCATTTTTGGAAAGCGGGATATAATCGGTTCTGTTTGTAAGTTTTTCAAAACCGAAATCAGGGAACGGATAATAACCTTCCCAAGTTTTGCCTCTATCGTAAGAAATAATAAAATTATCTCTGTTACATTTAACAGCTAAGTTTTCATTCGAAAAATCAACCGGCGGAATCTTATCACTTTTGTGAGTTGTAATTTTAAATTCACCTTCCACCTGCCATGTCTCGCCTCCATTTGTGCTTCTGGCGAGAAGAGATTGTACTGGTTTGGTTTCATCTATTGAGTGATGGTTTTCCATTTTCTTGTAAAAGCCGACGGTAAAATTGACAACAATTTCATCCCCCCAGCTCCAGATGCCCCCGTTTGCAGGCCAGCCGGCAAATTTTCCTTCTTCATAAAAAACAATTTTGTGAGTAATGTCTTTAGGATAAGTAAATTCGGAAAAGTTTATTTGACCGGGATCCGGTTCGGGTATCCAATTCCATTTTATCGATTGATCGGAATCAAATACAAACGCCCCGTGCGGGATAACTTCTTCATCATGTTTATCCCACATCCAAGAAATTTTAAAAATCCCGGGATCACCTTTTGTATAATAAAACTTAAGGTTTACCGGGTACTTTTCTCCCTCTTCTGCTTGAAAAGTATAACTATCCGTTTGTTGGGATGAATGGGTTTCAATCTTTTTCTTATCAATAAATTCAAGTATGGTATTCTTGTTTGATTGCAGAATAATTGTCAATTCACCACTAATAGGAGATATAATATAACCATCATATTGTGCCGACCATGACGACCCGTGACCGGTTTGTCCGTCCCATTCGTTATCAAGTGAATACAAGACTTCTGAGAATTTAATATTCGTTAAATCGGGATCACCATAGTAGGCTCCAATTAATCCTTGCCAATACTTTGAATCTTCAATTTTGTTGCTGCACCCGGCAAAGAGTAATGAGATTATAAATAAACTTAATATGTAGTTTTTCAAATTCATTGCGAAACTTTATTATTATTTCTAAGGTTCTTATACCAGGCAAATATGGTCAAATCGTCATGGACTTCTTTCGATTTGAATAAGAAGCTTGTAAAATATCCGACAATAATTACGATTAAGTGCGTATAGACTCCCAACATATATTTGTGCTGTGTAAAATTAAGACTACCGAGATCGAGCAGTGTGGAACCACCGAATTTTTGTGAAGTCAGCACTGCATAAGCAGTAAAAACAATACATGCGCCGATGCCGATATTAAGTCCCTGTCTATTGGCACGTTTACTAAATATACCAAGAAGAAAGATTCCCGAAATACCTCCGGAAAAAATTGAATAGAGCCCGAATACAATACCCAGCACTCCCTCGCCTCCAAGGCCAACATACAAGGTAGCCACCAGCATGGCTGCAACACCGGAGAGAATAACTATTAGTTTTCCGAATTTTAGTTTTTGCTCATCCGTTGCGTCTTTTTTATATCTAAGGTAATAGTCTTCAACCGCAATGGCCGATAGGCAATTCAAATCAGAATCAAGACTTGATATGGCGGCTGCAATCAAAGCGGAAAGTATAATACCTGTCACTCCTATAGGCAATTCAGTCATTATGAAGTAAGGAAATACTTCGTCCGGTTTTATACCGGCAGGTAATGATGCGGCAGTAATATTATAATATGAAAATAAGGCAGTTCCAATGAACATAAAAAGCGCCCAAACAGGAAGACTTAAAACTACTCCCATCAAAGCTGCTTTTATTGCACCCTTTTCGGTTTTAGCAGTTAAATATCTTTGTACAATTGTTTGATCAGTTCCATACTTCTGAATGCCGTAAAAAATTCCATTGAGTGCCATCACAATGAAAGTCAGCTTCGTAAAATCCCATTTATATGGTGCAAAACTTATTTTATCATTATCCAAAGCGAAATTAATGATTGCCGCCGGTCCTCCTTCAACACTAAATAAAATTACTCCCAAACATAATAATCCGCCGAATATTAACATAAATCCCTGGATAACATCCAGCCAAATTACCGCCTCAATTCCTCCTTTTAGAGTAATATATATAACAACTAAACCTATTATCCATATTAATAGATAAGTATTAATCCCGGTCATGCTGGCAATAGCGAGACCCATTAAAAAAAATACCGTTCCCATTTTAGAAAAATGCGTAAGCGCAAAAGCAATAGAGCTGTACATTCTTGCAAAAAAACCGAATCTTTTTTCAAAGTATTCGTAAGCGCTTATTCCAATTACTTTCCTGTACAGTGGAACAACAAACCATACAAGCCCGAGTAGAACTACAACAACCATTATGCCTTGAACAAGTAGAATCCAATTAGATTTAAAACCTTCGCCCGGATAAGCAAGAAAAGTAATACTACTAATCAGAGTAGCCAAAATAGACATCCCCACTGCCCATGACGGGATAGATCTTCCTCCGGCAAAATAATTATTTGTATTTGTTTGTTTTTTTGCGAAGTAGGCACCAACATATAATGAGACACCCAGCGATAGAGCAATTACCAAATAGTCGACAAAGTGTAAAGAATCTGTAAACATTATCCACTCCCTTTTTATTGAATTTTTACATAAAACTAAGTACTTTTTCAGGCCATTTATAACTTCCCGGTTTTATGGTCAGATAAAAATCCGGTTTCCCTTCTACTTTCATCCTAACGACACCGTGAGCAAGTTCATTTTCGGGAAGAAATTTTTTAATCTTTAGTTTACCTATCACGGAAGAAACCGTAGCTCCTCCTTCGATGAAGAGTTCGTTAATATTGACTTCTTTTAAAACTTTTTTAACAATAACAGCTGTATATTCTCTTAACTGAGATGAAAAAGAATCCAGCCTAATGATAGGTTGATTAATAGCAACTATAACTCTTGAGTTATGTTTAAATTCGTTAATAACCTCATCGCTCCACTGATCCAAATACTTTTCAGGTTTCGAATGGTTATTGAATAATTCGATAGGTATGGCACAAACACTGCATCCGTGTTTGATTGCTTCATTAATAAAGTTTCTACTTTTAATATAAGCGCTCCCGAAAACAAACAAAGCTTTCTTCCCCAATTCAATATTCTGCTCAATTGAATCTATCTTTATTTTATATCCTTTTTCTTCAAGAAGAGCGGTAAAAAAATCGGCAGCACCAGCAGGAATAATATCATCGGTAACAACCTTCGCCCAATTTCCCAAATCATTAAAACTGGATGCTTCACCGATACAGATTGACTCTTCCGGTATTTCGTCATTAGACTTTACAACACAGGATTTCATTGAATTGTCGGGTCGTAATAAATCAAGAACATAGGATGATGTAAAATCAAATCCGGGAATTTCCGAAAAGCCTGTTTCATGCAAATATTTCCCTTTAATGAAGTAAGTTCCTTCCGAGATTGTTCGGCCCAAAGTCGGGTTAGCCGGAATACAAATCAGTTTTTTAAGACACGAAGCATTATAAACTGCTTTAAGCTCAGGGAAAATATGCCCCCGCATAACCGAATCTGTTTTTTTATATATCCATTCTATTCCATTATTAAAAAGTTCTTTAGAAATTTTAAAAACCTTTTCATAAGCTTCGTTACCAGGTAAAGTCCTGCTGTCGGTAGAAATAACCAGCAAATCGACATTAGTTCTTTTAGGAATCTCCGTTACAATTTCAACACTCACCCCGTAACGTAAACCTACTCCTCCTAATTCGGCAGCTCCTGTAAAATCATCTGCAATTACTGCAATCATTTTTTTCTCTGAAGTTTTATTTATTTGTTTTACGATATTTATTCACCATTTGAGACGCATACTTAATTGACAACAACATTGCTTCGGCACTTGCTATTCCTTTGCCGGCAATTTCAAACGCTGTACCATGATCAACGGAAACTCTAATTATCGGAAGCCCTAAAGTTATATTCACACCTCTTACACTACTCATAGTTTGATTATTATTGTCCCATGTAAAGCCATTTAGTTTAAAGGGGATATGCCCTTGATCGTGATACATAGCAACACAGCCGTCATATTTACCATAACGAGCTTTAAGAAAAAGTGTATCTGCCGGAATAGGTCCTTCAATTATAAATCCATTTGCATTTGCGGTTTCTATTGCCGGAATAATCTCATTGATTTCTTCCGTTCCAAACAATCCTCCGTCGCCGGCGTGCGGGTTCAATCCGGCAACACCAATCACGGGATTTTCAACACCAAGCTTTTTCAATCCTTCATGCAGCAATTCAATTACTTCAATTATTCTTTCTTTCTTAACGAGCTTACAAGCTTCGCTAAGGGATAGATGTGTTGATACATGAATTACTTTCAAACTGTCGTCTGCTAGAAGCATTGCACATTTCTTTGTATTGGTAAAGCGGCTGAAAATTTCGGTATGCCCGGCAAATTTATGTCCTGCCAGATTAAGCGATTCCTTGTTGATTGGACCGGTTACAGTTGCATCAATTTTATTTTCCAACGCCAGGTCAATTGCTTTTTTTATAGCTTCAAATGCTGCATTACCGGCATCAGCAGATACAACGCCGAATTTTACATTTTCTACATCAACATTTTTCAAATCATAAACATCTACAACATTGGATTGATTATTTATATCCTCTATGTTAGTAATAGAATTAACTTTCAATTTAAGCCCGATAAGCCGAATTGTTTTTTTGATTACCGCTGCGTCGCCAATAATAAGCGGGTGACAAAATTCATAAATGCTTTTATCGGAAACTGCTTTCAGGGCGACCTCCGGGCCAATCCCGGCGGGGTCTCCCATTGTTATTCCTATCAAAGGAAAATTATTCATTTCCATCCGGAATTTGTTAGCGGGAATTAAGTGTTAATAAAATTGCTTTTGTTTTTTCTCTAATTTTTAGTTCTTCTTCAATATTTAATTTGGTTAAAGGCGGAAGCATATTTGTGCTGCACAATTCCAATTCGTTCATCATTACTTTAAGAGCTGCAAGAGACTGTCCCAATGTTCTATCTTTTTGATAAACCGAAGCAATCTCATTTGTCTCTTCCTGAAGTCTGAATGCTTCTTTGGGATTGTTTGCTAGACCCGCATCGTATAATTCTTTAAACATTTGAGGTGCAAAATTTCCGGTGCTTGGCACAAATCCATCCGAACCGTTTAACATACACTGTGCCGAATATGCAGCCCAACCAAGAATATGTGAAAAATCATTTCTATTCCTAAACATTGCCGCAGCTTTTTCATGTCTCGAAATATCCCGCTCGGAGTCTTTCAATCCATAAATATTGGGATGATGGCTCAACTTTTCTACAACATCAAGTGGAATTGACATATGCGTAGTTGCCAGGATATTATAAATCACAAGCGGTCCATTAACGGCCTCTGCTAACTTTTCGAAATAATCCAACATCTGATCTTTAGTAAGCGAATAATAGCTGGGTAATGTTGCAACAACTGTATAAACTCCCAAGCTCAAAAATTCATTTGCCGTCTCCACCGATTCTTCAAAACAATTGCTTGATATCCCCGCATAGAGCTTGGATTTATTCCTTGTAATATTCAACGCTGTTTTAACGAATTCAATTTTTTGCGATAGTGATATTGATGAAGCTTCTCCGGTTGTTCCCAATATAAACGGGAAAACTCCTGCGTCCATAAATGAATTAACAATTTTTTCAATTCCGTTTTCATCAATTTTATTATCATCGTTAAAGGGAGATATCATTGGTACAATTACACCCGCAACTTTTTTTTCTTTTTTCATCAGCTAGATTCCATTGGTTATAAATACATACTCTAATTTGTTCCCGGCATTTTCATTTTTTTAGAAAATCCATTGTCTCTTTAAAAATATCTTCAGCTCTAAGCCCGAATACTCTTTTCATTTCTTCGTTACTCCCGGATTTCCCGAATACATCTTTCACACCGATTATCTTCACTCTTACCGGGCATTTTTCGGTTACAACTTCGGCAACGGCAGAGCCTAAGCCGCCATGAATATTATGATTATCTATTGTTACAATTCTACCAGTTTCTTTAGCCGCTTTTACTATAGCATCTTCATCGATAGGTTTAAGCGAACTCATGTTGATTACTCTTGAATCAATTCCTTGATCAGCCAAAAGCTGCGATGCCTTCATTACATCTTCCACCAGATCACCGTAAACCATAAGAGTAACATCATTCCCCTCTTTTATAGTAACGGACTTACCCAATTCAAATTGATAATCTTTTGGTAAAAAAGAGGCAACCGGATCTCTACCGATACGTATATACATGGGGCCCTCATATTCTGCGGCATATTTTAGCACTTGCGCGGTTTCCAATGCGTCAGCCGGTTGAACTACCGCCATGTTTGCTATGGCACGCATAATAGCTATGTCTTCCAATGACTGATGAGAAGCGCCGTTTTTACCAACAAACAACCCAGCGTAGACACCGAGTATTTTTACGTTTGTATTTGATAACCCGATTGAAACGGTAACCTGATCGCAGGCTCTTCTGGAACAGAAAACCGCGACAGTAGAAACAAATGGAATTAACCCGACGGTACTCAAACCGGCGGCAATACTCATCATGTTTTGTTCCGCTATTCCAACTTGGATATATCTTTCCGGGAAGTGTTTTTGGAAATCCCAAATTTTTGATGCTGTGCCGAAATCGGCGTCAACCAAAACAATATTGGAATTTGCTTTGGCCATTTCAATAAATGTATCAGCTAATATATCTCTTGGTGCAATATTATTCATATTTATTACCGGCTCCTCAATTCATTTTTGATAAAGTGAAATGTATTTCATCATTGGAACATCCCAAGCTTTTAAGAGTTTCTTCAACCTCACTAACTGTAAAAGAGACGGAATGACTTTCGGCTTTACCGGCAAATGCAGGGATATCATGCCCTTTGATTGTGTGCGCAATTATTACGCTAGGTTTATCTTTAACCGTCAAAGACTTTTCGAATGCATAAATTAATTGACTTATATTGTGCCCGTCAACTTCAATTACGTTCCAACCGAATGATTCCCATTTAGCGGCTAAAGGTTCAAGAGGCATCGTATCTTTGGTCATAGTAGTAAGTGAAAATTTATTATAGTCAACTACAGCAACAAGATTATCAAGCTTAAATTTGGACGCGCTCATTGCCGCTTCCCAAACTTGTCCTTCCATTAATTCACCATCACCCAGTAAGACATAGCTTCTGAAATCCTTCTTTTTAATTTTAGCGCCGATAGCCATTCCTACACCAGCTGATAAACCCTGCCCTAACGCACCGGTACTCATTTCTATACCGGGGCACATACCGCGTTCCGGGTGCATTTGAAGAGGGCTGTCGATATGGTGAAGAGTCCATAAATCTTCTTCCGGTATAAAACCGAGTTCGGATAATGCAGCATATAATGTTGCCGATGCATGTCCTTTTGATAAAATGAATCTGTCTCTATCTTCATCAAGAGCATTGTTGATGTTAAATTTCAACACTCTGAAATAGAGCACTGCAACAATCTCGGCAATAGACATCGATCCTCCTGCGTGTCCATTACCCGAAATTGCGATCATTTTAATAACTTTTACTTTTAATTTATTGGCAATTTTTTCAAGTTTTTGTCTTTCCGAATTAATATCAGACATAACTAAAATTCCTTCTTTATTTCCCAAAATCATCAAAGAATTTCCTTTCTGTTTTATTAATAATATTGCCCTAAAGCTTCGGCGCTGTTGGAATCAACATCGTGTTTGAAGAACAAAGCTTTTGCAGGATCGAAATCAGGATTTTTTTCCATCTGCTGAGCATTAACGTTTTGTTTCCATTCACTCAATTTGGCTGCTAGTTTTTTTACCATTCCGGGCATTTGTTCAGCTAGGTCATTTGTCTCTCCAATATCTTCTTTAATATTGAAAAGTGAATAAGCCTTCTCTTCGCCATAGATTGATTTTTCGTACCACTCAATTAATTTATAATCTCCTTCCCTTATAGCGCCAGAAGGCAAATATCCTTGGCGATGATAATGGGGGAAATGCCAATACAAATCTCTTTCAATAAATTTTTTCCCGGTTAATATTGGGAGAAGACTTTCGCCGTCGACTTTTCCGGAATATTTATTACAACCTGCAATTTCTGCGAAAGTAGGAAATAGGTCGCAGCCAATAACAGGGGTGGATGATTTACTCCCGGGTTTGATAACACCGGGCCATTTGATTGCCAGCGGCACCCGTATCCCCCCTTCATAAACCATTGCTTTACCGCCACGCAGCGGGGCTTGCGATTGAAGCTTGTCCAACCCACCGTTATCCGAATAAAAGACGACAATAGTATTATCAGTAAGTTTAAGTTCATCTAATTTTTTGAGAACCATACCTATACCGGTATCCATTCTTTCAATCATTGCTCCCATAATCGGATTGCTCGTAGGCAGATCGGCGCCTTCTTTTTGTTTGTACTTATAAATCAAATCCGGGTGTTCCATAATTGGACGATGCACAACATGGTGCGACAAATACAACAAGAAAGGCTTATCTCCGTTTGCATCCAAAAATTTTAATGCATGTTGTGTTAATTCTGCAGCGTGATGTGCATCTTCGTTTGGATTGGCATCATATTCTGGTTTAACAGTTGTATGAACATAATCGAATCCCTGCGAGCCAGGGTCACCGGGTCTCCCCGGCTTATAATTTTTATCCACACTAACGTGCCATTTGCCAATCATTGCAGTTGTATACCCCTTTTCTTTAAGCATCTCTCCAATTGTAACTTCTTCAAGGGGCAATCCTTTTGCAAGTACCGGGGTTGTCAATTTTGCCCAAGGGTAACGATCACCGGGCAAGTAATCCGTAATATGCAGACGGGCCGGGTATCTGCCTGTTAAAACACCTGCTCTTGCCGGTGAACAGACAGGAGCAGGCGTATATGCATCTGAAAAAGACATTCCTTCATTTGCTATACTATCAATATATGGCGTTTCATAAAACGTGGAACCGTTAAAGCCAACCTGGTTCCACCCCATATCATCGGCAAGAATGAAAACAAAATTCCATTTCTTACTTTGAGCGGCAAATGTTTTCATAAAATCACCCATAGCCATCACACCGGTTAAACCAACAGCGGCTTTACCAATAGTATTGATAAAATCTCTCCGTTCCATAATTTTCACCTTTGAATTTGAAAAATATTTTTTCAATATTTTTAATTAAATTTTTTTCTGAGACATCAATGGTAAAACTTAATTATTAACAAAATTTTTAAGCAGCTTCGGATCCGCGTTAAATGGGAGTTTGGAACATATAGAACTAAATGCATCCGATAGATTTCTCAAATTTGAAAATTCTTCGGTACAACCACTTAATGAGGAGAAGTGAAGTTCAGAGTTCCCGACATGAAAAGACATTTCCAGTTGACCTGCCCCGAAATAATCAAGATTTGCAGTTACCAAATAAACCCGATTAAAGGAATGCGGATCCAAAGCTAAACCATTATAATTAAATTTATAATTTGCACTTGCAATAATTACTACAATAAAAATTGAAATATGTTTATTCCCATAAAACATTATTGAGGCACTCCATCAACAAATTCCACCCGGTTGATAATATCGCCGTTCATATTCCATTCCGTTGCAGTACCAAAACATTTTTTATTCTTCCAATTAGATTCTGTCTTTTTGTTACCATTGGGCCAGAATGTTGTCAAAGTGCTTGTACCATCGTCCTTATATTCAAAGGACCATTCTTTGTTGCCGTTCTGATCCCAATATACTTCTGTACCAACCTTTTGTCCTTTATCGAAAGAGACTTCCCATTTCAATTGTCCATCGGGGTAATACCATTTTTCAGTTCCGTGAAGTAGATATTTTCCATCATCTGTAACACCAGCGCTCCATTCTCCTTTCAAATTACCATTAGGATAAATTTCCTGGTAATCCTTAATATTATTTAATCTTTCCACCTTGGGCATTATGGGCAATTCATCTTCGCCAAGCTTTTCACCCGAATCTAAAATCCATGCTTCATTAAATTCAAAATGCAGACAGGGTTCATTCATAGATGTTATAAGGTGTATCAAACCGTTAGGTGCTTGGCGCGCCACTGAGTAACCTAAAGTAGCTCCTTTTAATGCTTCTCTTCTTTCTTTTTCTTCATGCAATTGAGCGCCAGGCAATTTTTTCATAGTCCAGGTATTACCTTCATCATCAGATAAAGCGACATATCCGCCCCGCTGTTTAATAGTTTTTGGTTGAGCTCCGTTTATGTTTTGAAGATCGCCAGCGAAAAATAATCTTCCGCTTTTAAGGCGAATAAGAGTAGGCCTTTGATTACTGCCCAACCATGGGAAAGGCGTTTTGCTTATTGTGTAAGTTTTGCCTTTATCGGTGGAAATTGATTTTGGCATATACCCATCTATATCACTGCTCTTTCCCCCCATTCCCAAAATCTTTCCATCTTTAAGAAGAACAAATGATGTGTGTCTTCCGCCGCTCCTTCCGCCGTTATCACTCCAAGTTTTACCGTTGTTACTGCTTTTCCACAAAACCGATTCAGGCCCAATACCATCGCTTGCAACGTAAAGAGTTCCATCTTCATCGCGGAAAGCCGAGTTAATCGGCTGGGCGGAGTGCCCTCCTATTAATGTCTCGAATAAAGGAAAGCTAACATCGCTCCAGGTTGCGCCGTTATCGGTAGATGTGATCCACTGAAAAGGGAAACCGGAATCGAGTTTGTTAAGTCCCCAGAAAAAATATATAGTATTATTATCTTTTGTATCTTTCCAAAGCAGAGGTGCGTGATCATCCACATCTGCGAAGTCGAGAAAGAGGGAGGGGAAATCCCATTCATCCGCTCCGAATCTTAAGCGAGCCGCCATCAATGCAACATCGGGAGTAATTTCACTAACCGAGGTAAAATATACCGCAAGTATATCACCGTTAGGCATAACTTCAAGCGCAGGACAATGCTGATGCCGTAGGAATGATGGATGAATTCCTGCAACTTTAGCCTTATTTATTTTTTCAACCGGCGTATTTTCAGGAGGAGTAGGCAATAATAATCTTTTCTTAAAATAAGGTTCTTCGAGCGACGGCCCTAACTTTGCTATTTCATTATTTTGTACTATACATTGGTTTACAAACAAGGATTGATTTGTTACCGGGTCGGAATCAGGCATTGACGCCATAACAACCCTAAAGCCAATTGAATGATTACCCTGGTTGTTTTCCGAATTCCTAAAAAAGTTTTGATACGCGTGTATTTGCTTAAATCCCTCAGGAGTTCTTTTATTATTAATTGTGCTTTGATTCTCAGGATTGTTTTCTTTTATTAATGCCCTCATTTCATTCAACGGTATTGGGGGAAAATTAGGAGCAATACCTGCGCGGTTTGCTGATCTTGCATAAAAAGGCGTCTGCCTATCAAGTCCGCCGCCGCGAATAACTTTTGCAAATCCTTTCTCAATCCCGATTGGATCGGTGACCTCTTCAGCCGGATATTGCCCGTACCAGTCAAAGCACCATTCAGCAACACCGGAATGCATATTCTTTAATCCCCATGGATTCGACAATCCAGGCGCGGGTAACGTATCACCGGACCAGAATAAGGAAGTTGTTCCGGCTCTGCATGCATATTCCCATTCTGCTTCTGTTGGAAGACGATAATAGTTACCTTCTTTTTCGGACAGCCATTTACAAAATTCTACGGCGTCATACCAGCTAATCGCGGAAGCATAAGGAGCATAATCCTCGTTCCCTACATAATCAGGGCGGAACTTTTTGAATTGTTCAATCGTAACTTCTGTTACAGAAAAATATAAATCATCTGATAATTCCACTTCATGAAGAGGGTGTTCATCCCAATCCCCTTTGTTGAGATATTCCATTCCCATTAAGTAATCTGCAGGAATCGAATTCGTTTCACCCATTACAAATGAACCTTTTTCGATGAGAACGAATTCCATTCCTAACTGATTAACAAATTTCTTTTCGGGATGCGAACATCCGATCATTAGTGAAAGTAAAATGCTGATATTTAATAAAAAAATAACCTTCGCAAAGTTTCTAATTTTCATATCAAAATTACCTTAATAGTCGGCGATATTTTATTATTTGTTTCTTCATATACTAATCAACAACAATTGAGATATTAATTTAATTTAGACAGAATAGTTCACAATTAGAGTTCGGGGATCTTCCGGAAATAAAGATCCCCGATCTCACGTCTATGACTCTACAAAAAAATAATTCAAAACAGAAAGACCGTGAATTAAAAGTTATAAGTCTACTTTAACACCGGATCTCATAGTCATACCATAATATTGATTCATTCTTGGTCTTGTGGTAACGCCATAATATTCCCTGCTTGGGGCATTAGTGATGTTGATAAGATCAAGATAGAATGAAACATTATCGAATAATTTGTACACACCTGAGAAATCGATTTGAACGTGCTCATCATTGTACCTGTCGTAATCAGGAGATTCACCAACCTGATACAATACTTCGGCACTGTAATTCAAACTTAGGCGTGCAGTAAGATTGTATTTTTCATAACTGATACCGAAATTACCAACATCTGCAGCCTGCCCCGGCATTGCCGTCCAATCTCTAAATTCAAGATCAGCTTTTGAATCGGTATAAGTATAGTTGGCATAGACTCCGAAGCCGGATAAAAATCCAGGTAGAAATGAAAATTGCTGCATCCAGTTGATTTCAAAACCGTACAATTCGGCGCTTCCGCCATTAACAGGTTCAGTTATATCATAGCCGTCATACTGACCGCCGGCTTGCTGATGTTCTCTCAAATAAATTACACTTTCCAGATTCTTATAAAACAAACCGGCTGAAATAACGCCAATACCTTCAAAATAATGCTCAAGCATTAAATCAAGATTTGTAGACAAGGTAGGAGATAATTCCGGGTTACCTTTTATAATTTCGTCATCATCAGGATTTATCCAAAGGAATGGCGCAAGGTCCCAGTAATTCGGCCTGGAGATTGATCTTGTAGCCGCCAGCCTTAAATTGGTTTGCGGAGTAATTTTATAACGGAAGTGTAAGTAAGGGAAGATATTATTGTAATTATTAGTGTTCTGAACAGGGGATGCGCTTAAAAAGTCGCCGCTGTTGTCCAATAATATTTCAGTTCCGTTATAATCGGTTTTAGTATACTCATCACGCACACCTGCTAGGACCGTTAAATCGTCTGCATTGAAAGAAGTCATCATATAGAAAGAGATGATATCTTCACTGGTATTGTAATTTCCTCCAATACCATCCGGATCGGTATAACTAGGATTATCTTGTAAGCCGTCCGGCTGATCTCTATAACTGTTGAAGAAATCTCTAACCTTCCCGTTATCAATCATAGGCCCGAAAGTATAGTGATCCAATAAAAATCCTTCGATTGTTTCACCGCTTGAAACGGCATTCATGAAATAGTCGTCCCCTTTCCATTTATACTTTGATCTTGATGCATCCCTTTTCTTTTCGTCCGAAGAATATTTGGCACCTGCTTTCAATTCTGCCGGTAAACCAAATAATTTATAAGGGAATTTAATATTAACAACGCCTGTATAGTTCGTGTTTTCAATTTTGTTTTCGCGGTAATCCTGGTTATCAATTTCCCAATGTGCGGCATCCAAAAAATAATCTGGATCAGCATTTGTGATTTGGAAACCGGGGAAATCAACATCTGAAAGATCTAGTGCGAGGTTTAATTTGCTATCGAGTGCCCACTCGGATTTAATTTGCCCCGGGTCAGTTTTGTCTTGAGAAGCAAAACCATAGGTGAAATCATAATCGAGATTAAGAGTTTCAAAATTATGAACACCGCCGAAAGTCAATTGTGTAATCTTGTGAGCTTCGGTCCTGTTCTGGAATTCGAAAGCCATTCTTGCTTTTTCAATATTTGTGGCAGTTAAATAATCCCCTTTGTTAACTCTAAATCTTACCATGTTTCTCGATTGAAAATCATCGAATTGGTTGTACATACCTCTAAAATGAAAAGAATTATTAGGATCGATTTTATACTCTAGAATACCGCTAACTCCGTAGTGGTCTCTTTGAGTATTGTAATCGAAAAGACTGGCATCAGCTAATGCAAAAGGTATTTCATTACCGTTCACATCGTCAACATTTTCCCATGTCATTTCAATAGAGTGTCCCCTGAGATTATTACGGTAATAACTTGCGCTTAAGTTATATCCGAATTGTTTTTCTTCACCAAAGAAACCTGAATAGGAGCCGGAGAACCTGTATTGAGGTTCCTCACTTAAAACACCATACCCGCCCCCCAGATCAACTTTAATAACAGGTTTTTCGTTATCGAAAGGACTTCTTGTTACTAAATTTACAGTACCGCCAATAGCGTCTGCGTCCATATCGGGGGTTAACGCTTTTGTTACTTCGATTGAAGCCAACTGACTTGAATTTACAACACCTAGATTAATAAATCTTTCTTCATCTTCGGATGAAGCAAGTTTCTGGCCGTCAACCGTAACGCCGGTTAGCCTGGGTTCAGTACCTCTGATATAAACGAAAGAACCTTCACCAAGACTTCTTGAAATACTAATGCCGGGGATTCTCTGCAGTACTTCGGCAGTATTCATATCGGGGAATTTTTCCATTTCTTCGCGGGAAAGAACGTTTTTAATATCTTGCGCATTCTTCTGTTGGTTGAGAGCTTTTACTTGACCTTGAAGAAGTCCGGAAATTACAATCTCATCCATCTTAAGAGCAGTTATGCTTAATTGCGCATCAACACTTACCGTGTAGTTAGCGTTAGTAAGATTGACCGAAGTGGTGAAGTCTTCATAACCAATATATTTTACAATAAGGTTATACTCACCGAGGGGTACTTTGTCAAATTTGTAGTTACCAAAACGGTCGGAAGAAGCGCCGTAGTTTGTTCCCATCAACATAACATTAGCGCCCGGAAGGGCTTCACCTGTTGATGCATCTGTTACTTTACCTGCAATTTTCCCTGTGCTTTGTGCATTAACATTGAAACTCACGGCAAGAAAGCAGATAATAACGTAGAGCAAAAAATTAGTAATATTTTTTTTGGGCATTTCACCTCCCTTGTTAATAAGTTTGTTTAGTTAGTTATTGTTAAGTTTGCGACCTAATTTTATTTGAGTAGGATCATTTTTCTGCATAGCACATTCTCACTAACTAAAAGGCGGTAGAAATAAATACCGCTAGCTAATTTTCCCCCGTATATATTTTCTGCATTAAATCTTACTTGATACTCACCCGCCGCAAGTTCTTGTTCAAACAATGTTGCAACATGCTTGCCGAGAATATCATAGACTTTAAGTGATACATGTTGGATGTTATTTCCACCGTTTGAATTAATTTTAAAATCTATTGTTGTAGCCGGATTAAAGGGATTGGGATAATTTTGCGATAAGAATATTTCTTTAGGTAGTTCCAACGGGTCATTGTGCGTATTTGTGAATTCACCTTCTATATCGACTTCTAAAAAATATATATCGTTTCTTGAGCTTATGCTCCCCGATGAGTAACTTCCCGAAGTACCAACAATAACATAACCTCCGTCCGCGGCTGGAATCATTTCGGCAGCAGAATCTTCTTTACTTCCGCCGTAATTCTTCTCCCACAACAAATTCCCGGATGCATCTGTTTTTACAAGATAGATATCATCATAAATGTCATTTGCTGTTACTAATTTTACTTCCGAACCGACACACAGGTACCCGCCGTCAGGTGTAGGTAATACCTTGCTGAAACCATCTGTATGATTATGCCCGAATGTTTTATGCCAAGTCTCCGTTCCGTCCGAAGTTACTTTTAAAAGGAAAGCATCAATTGTTTGAAGTCCGTAGCTTAGAGTTGAACCGCCGATAATGTAACCGCCGTCGTCAGTCTGATAAATGGATGAGCCGCCGTCTACCTGACTGCCGCCTAATTCTCTATTCCAAATCAAATTGCCGGAAGCATCCGTCTTTACTAAATAAACATCTTGTTCCGCAGATAAATCTGTAACCGAACCAACAAAGATAAAACCTCCATCGGGGGTTTGTAAAACATCAGTAGCGCTTTCGCCTCCATCGCCCCCATAATTTTTACTCCAAATCAAATTGCCCTGCGCGTCACATTTAATTAGTAGAGCATTCCTATTATTTCCTGCATTGTTAGGGTTATCATTGTTTTTTGTGTTGCCTGCAATAATAAAACTACCGTCATCCAATTGAATTACTCTTGATGCAGCGTCATCATAAATTCCGCCGAAAGTATTTTGCCAAAGTTGATTTCCGTTTGCATCAATCTTAACTATGTAAACATCTTCACTGCCCGCTCCATATGAGTCGGTTTTTCCCACTAATAAGTAACCGTCATCGAGCACCCAAACATCGGCACCTCCTTCAATAAAATTGCCTCCATACTGATTTGTCCATTCGGGTTTACCGAAAATATCTGTCTTGACCGCATACATGTCGGAATCATTATCGTCGATTGTTGTTGACCCGATTATAATAAAACCGCCGTCTTGCGTTTGTTTAACGGATGAGCCCCTATCAGATTCATCCGTCCCGAAAATTCTTTCGAAAGTATTTGTGCCGCTAATTGCATAAGTACCGTAACCAATTAAAGTATCGTTTACATTTCCAAGTGAAGTTGTCAGTTCCATCAATGCAATCATCTCGCCTGTTGTTTCAGGCGCAAATACAACCTCCAAAACCAATTTACCGTATGGGTTGATGGTAAAAGGGGGTTGATCAGAATTAATGTAATAATTCGATGCACCCAAACCTGTGATGACCAGCCCGGTTATATTAACTGCATTACCAGTTGTATTAGTTATTTGAATATTTTTTATTGATGAACTGGTAAGAGGTATTTTTCCAAAGTAAGCCGGTTGGGGTGATATAGAAAGCGAAGTCTGCGCGATGGAAATATTAAGTAACCACGTAAACCATAGAGTTAATAAAGTGATTAATTTTTTATCCAAATTAATATGCATATTTTCTCCTTCATTTCATTTTCGATTTCTTTTTACATTTTTAGCAAGAATTTCTTTTTATCAACTCGGTCTTTAAAATCAATTTAACAGGCTGCCTCCCCGGTTCGTTTATTCTATCGAATAAAAGTTCAGCAGCTCTTCTACCGATTTCAAAAGCCGGCTGGCTTACAGCTGTTAAAGGTGGATTTAGAGAAACAGACCAATACATATCATCAAAACCAATAATAGCAACTTCTTCCGGGATCTTAATTCCCCTATTATGAATCATTTCCAGGGCACCAAGCGTAATTAGATTGTTACCTGTAAATAATGCTGTTGGCGGATTATTTAAATCAAGCAATAGACCAGCAAGTGATTTGCCACTCTCATGTTTGGAATCTCCGAATTTTATCAATTCCTGGGCAGGTTCTATGCCGGCATCTCTAAGGGCTTGTAAATATCCATCTCTTCTTTCCATGCTGGAAGGAATTTGGGGTAGGCCTCCAATATAAGCAATTCTCTTGTGCCCAAGTTGAGTCAGAAATTTTACGGCGTCGTAAGCTCCTTTTTGATTGTCAACCAAAACAATATCGGCATCAACATTATCAAGACCTCTATCAACACAGACTATCGGAAGCCCGCTTTTAACTAAACTTATAACTTCTTTATCATCCTTGCTGGCCGGAGAGACAATAAGCCCATCAATTGATTCTGAACGCATAATTTCCAAAAGCATTTTTTCTTTGGCTTCGTCTTGCGCAAAATTGCTCATCAAAACTGCATAATTTTTCGAATAGGCAACGGCCTCAACCCCACGGACAACTTCAACATAAAATGGATTCCGTATATCAGGAATAAGAAGACCAATCATTTGTCTTTGAGCATTTCTATGTCTTAGTCTTTGTGCTACCCGGTTGGGCTTAAAATTTAGGGATTTGATAGCTTTCTCGATGCGGGCTTTTGTTTCCGGTTTAACAGTTCCTGCGTTATTCAACACACGAGATACTGTGGCAATTGAAACTCCGGCTGCCTTTGCTACATCTTTTAGGTTTGGCATTCTATCTCAAGGATGATTTTGGAATATTTATGTAAACGTTTACATCCTATAACTTCTTTTATGACAACATATTATAATAACAATATATCGTTTATACAATAACGATTACATAATTACCAAAATATTTACTTATTGTCAAGAATAAAATTGGGAATAATTCTTTATGATTTAACTATTGTTGAAAAATCATGGATCTATTTGGGGAGGTAATCTACAAAAAGGGATTAATCTTTCTTTTGCTGCCCGACCAGGGTTCGAACCTGGACTCTTCTGATCCAGAGTCAGACGTGTTGCCAATTACACCATCGGGCAAAATATATGAAGTACAAAATATTTATTAATTTTATCGTACGCAAATATATAGAAGTGTTTTCGGAATTTCAATTTATAAAATTTGATAACGTACCTACAAATGAGAAATAAATTCTGCTGAAAATCATGACCCTTTGTGAATAACATTTGACCAAGTTCAGTTCCGAATGCTTTCATGTAAGTTTTTTCCCCATTAGAAACTATCAATGTGAGAATCAATTTTATGTGAGTCCCATTTTCCTTAAATTGCGTTCAAACAAATCGGGATGTTTATGCGATTGAAAAAAATAATATTCATAGCTCTCACCTTTTCCTCCGCCTATGTCTTAAAAATCTCCGCCCAGGACTACAACTTCGCTTGGTTGAACATCCCCGGCGCAGGTGCGGAATTGGAATCGGTAGTAGAATTCATAAACGACTCCACAGATGCAAAATTTGTTTTGTTCACAGGAATATTCCCTGACTTAACCGACAACGCTGATTTTGATAAAGCAAAGTCGGTAATTAAAAAACTCAAAATTCCTTACTATATAATTCCCGGCAACAGCGATGTTCAATGGTCCGGCCACCGCCTCGATTACAATTACACATTCGACAACGACCGCTTCACATTCGAATTTGAAAATGAAGTATTCATCGGCTTAAGTTCGGCTATACACTGGCGAGGCAGTTCCGGGCATATCTATCCGGAGGACCTGGAATGGCTTAAGAATCAACTGAAAAAACTCCGCGCTAATACAAGATTATATTTCATTGTCTCGAATAATTTGGTTGAGACTACAGACAACTGGTTCAAGATAACAAACCTTCTTAGAGATTACAACATTCAGGCAATTCTCTGCGGCGGCGGTACCGAAAATCAACTGATCAGCATCAACCAAATACCGGGATTAACCACTATCCAGTTCGGCGGAAAGGGAAACAAATCCTGGCATTTTACGATGATCACCAGCGCCCCCGATTCGCTCCTAGTTTATGATATCGATAAAAACAATTCACGCAATAAATGGATTTCTATCACCAAAAATATCAATCCCCTTGTTGAACTTATGGATTCGACTGAATTCAAATCACCCAACTGCGAAATAATTTTTAATACGGAATTAAACGCTACGCTGGCCGCGCCACCGGTTTACTACGCAGGGAAAATTTATACTGCCGATTATTACGGCTTGATAACATGCTACGATACTACCGGCAATGTAATATGGGACTACGACGCCTTCGGGAATATGATAAGTAAACCGGCAATCGCGGATAACATTTTTATAGCGGCAACATTACAAGGGGATCTTATCACGCTGAACGCATCTACAGGCGAACAGATTCAAACTATTGGTTTCGATGATCAGATTACTTCATCGTTGATTACTATTGAGTACAAAGGGAACAAAGGATTGCTCCTTCCGAAATTTACCGACTCAAAATCTTCGGTTATACTGGGTACGGCAAGCGGGAAACTCTACTGTTACGATCTTGAAACAATGCAGGAGTATTGGGTGAACTCATCGGCTAAAGGAGGAATAATCACCGAGCCGCTGCATGTCGAAAATAAAATTATTTACGGAAGCCGCGACGGCTTTCTATATTGTATAGACGCTCGCGAGGGATGGCTTATTTGGAAATGGCCGGGCGCAAAAAATATAAAGTATGCACCGGCTGGATGCTCACCTGTAACCGATGGGAATAATATTTATTTTTCCACCATCGAAGCGAAAATTTTTGCTGTAAATCTTCAATTGGGAAAAACAATCTGGCAAAGCGATAAATTCGACAGCTGGGAATCATTAGGGATAAATCAAAATCGAGATCGTGTTCTTGTCAAAAGCACCAACGGTAAACTTCACATTGTTGAAACACGTAAAGGAACTAACAGGAAAACTATCGATCTGAAAATTAGATATGATTCCACCCCTATTCCCCCATCGGCATGGGAAGGGAATATTTTTGTCCCGGCTGCCGACGGATACATTTACAAGATTGATACTGAATTTACACTGGAAGAATTATTATTTTTGGGAACCGCTGCAATTAATTCATTCATACATATAACGGATAATATTTTTCTCTCCTCAAATATCGACGGGAGAGTTGTACTTTTTAAAATTAACTGAGGTATTTTCTTGAAAAATTTCGACGGTTTTATATTCGACATCGACGCTACACTTACTTCTACAAACAATCTTATTCTTGCCACATTCAATCACGTGGCAAATAAGTATTTGAATAGAACTTTTACATATGAAGAAATCTCCGATATGTTCGGGCCTACCGAAGATGGAATATTGAATGATTTGATGGGACAGAGTTTCGAAGCTGCCAGGAAAGACTATTTCAAATTTTATATTGCCAGACATAACGAGATGGCGGACATTTTCCCCGGTATAAAAGAAATTTTACAAACAATTAAATCCGCCGGACTTCCTCTCGCGGTTTACACAGGCAAAGGAAGAGAGAGTTCATTGATAACTCTAGACAAAATTGGAGTTCTCAGTTATTTCGATTTGATAGTGACCGGCGATGATGTGAAAGAACCGAAACCTTCCCCGGAAGGGATTGATATGTTTGTAATAAAGTTCAACTTGGTGAGAGAAAGAGTCTTAATGATTGGAGACTCACCCGCCGATATTAAAGCCGCGCGGAATGCCGGCATTAAAAACGCAGAGGTGCTTTGGGACGATTATGCTAAGCTGCGCAAACACAACTTTATTAGTGATTATATTTTTCATACCGTGAGTGAGTTTGCGGAGTTTATTAAGAGTAATATTTAATTTGTTTTAAAGATTTCTAACTCGGCAAAAAACGCCGGGCAAAATTGAAGTGCCGACATCAAATTTCAAGGCATTCACCGGCAAAAGATGAATGCCTTTTTAATAATTTAGAATGAAAAATCGACAGAGAAATAAACCGTCCTTGGCTGCGATGGTCCATAAACATAAGCAGGATCGCGTGTAACGCCGTAATCTAGATCTTCTTGATACGTATCAGTAAGATTTTTCACTCCTAAAGTAAGAGAAGCTTCGGCATCTTTTAATAATGATATTTTTTGAGTTAATGAAAAATCAAACTCTACAAACTCATCGGTTTGAGCTAATTTTAGCAAAGGATCATCCTGATAATCAACAGCTATTTCGTGCGGTACATACATGCTTCCCGCATACTTAATTGCGAAAAATAGGCTTAGTGACGAAGTAATATCATAAGCCCCTCTTAAATAACCAAAAGCATCCGGAGTGCGTAAGAAATTCCTTGTGTCGAAATCGGAAATTCTTTCTTTATATTTATTATCCTTGAACGTAAAACCGGTTCTTATTTCAAGCGAACTTACAGGCCTAATACCGAAATCTATTTCAACACCTTTAACATCGGCTCCGCTGCTATTTATCCTTTCCCAGTACTCAACAGTGCCGTCTGACGAAATAAATTCTTCGGTATAAGCGTTCTTCAGTTTAGTATAAAAACCGGTTACTCCGAATAATACCGGAATATCTCCTATAAAATCCCGGTACTCCACACCCAATGTAAATGAAGAACTTCTTTCTTCTTTCAATCCATCGGAATTCCTGATAACTCGCTGGGTGCCTTCGAGCCCGCAGATATGTAAGTCTTCGTCAAAAATTTGGGGAGTTTTAAAACCTGTTGTGTAACCCGCTCTAAGAGTAACTACGTCAAATAATTTGTGTTTTACATTTAACCTCGGACTTATAACCCAGTTCTCTAAAGCGGAATGGTTATCGAACCTCACGCCGGCAACCAATTGTGTAGCGTCATCATCAAATGAAATTTCATCTTGCAGAAAAATACCGAAGTTTTCAAATATTTCATCAACGTAATAAAGTGAGTTGGCAACACTTCTATCCAGAAGTTTATCATGATCATATTGAACCCCTGTTGTTAGCAAATGAGAATTAGAAACATAATTTAACTGCATGCCGCCGGTATGCAGCGGGTTTTCGGAAAAGCCATAATAATTAAGCGCTTCCAAACGGGCTTCGGGGGTGTCTTCAGATAAACCACCGTAATAAGAATCACGATCTAATATGCTGAAGGCATAATTGATTTTGTATTCAAGCAGTGGGCTGATTTTATGAATCCATTTAACTTTACCCCCATATTTATAATGTTTTACCATCTCTGCTATGCTTGCTTCATGAAAGGGTTTATCCAGTTCGCTACCACCACGCCTTTCTTCAAAAATTCTGTGAAATGATAATTGAAGTTCGGAATTGCCAAATGGTTTGATAAAACCGTTGAACCCGATTGTTTCGTTTTTCAGAATTCCCAGTTCGGTATAACCGTCTCCGTTTCTATCGTATGCATCTCTATCCCTTGTTGAGCCGTAAATATAAAAACCGATATTGTTGTCGTCGCTAATAATTTCGGCAATTGCGCCTACCTGTTGATCATATGCGCCGTCGGCAGAATTACCGGAATAACTAATTTTAGTACCGTTGAAAGCGGGGCGGCGAGTCATAAAATTAATTGTACCTGCAACAGCGCCTGCTCCGTATAAAGCAGACCCTCCCCCCTTCACAATTTCAATTTGCTCAATCATCTCTTCAGGGTAATGTTCCAAACCATACACACTACCTAGAGAGCTTACTACCGGATCGCCGTCAATTAATATCTGCGTATACTTCCCGTCGAATCCTAAAATTCTGACCTGAGTAAAATTGCAATTGTTGCAGTCGTTTTCAACCATCACACCGGTTTGCAAACCAAGAGCCTGAGCAAGATTACAAGCATTCTGCTGCCTGATAAGTTTTCCGGGTATGATTTCGGTTTTGACTGAAACATTTTCATAAAGATGAAGAGAGTTTGTCCCCGTTACAACAACCGCTCCCATTTCTACCATTGCCGGCCTTAATTCAAAAGTAAGATCGGTTATATCGTCACGCTTTAAATTTATTTTATATTCTTCAGCCTTATATCCTATCATAGAAACCTGTAATTCAAATTCATCCATCGGTAAATTATCTATAATGAAAACTCCATCGGTATTTGTGGCAACACCAAGATTTGTTTTCTTTATAAGGACATTAACGCCAATAAGAGGTTCTTTTGTGGATTGGTCTAATATTATCCCTTTAATAAATTTGCCCAACGGAGGATTTTGCGAAGCAAAAGTTATAATTGATAGTGTAAATAAAAAAGAAATTATTTGTACAGTAAGTACATGAATTTTTTTGTAGTTCATTTTCATAACAATACCTGAAATTTAGAGTACCTAACACTTTATGTTTTATTTATGTTGCTTATTTTCAGCTAACTATTAAGATAAAAAAGAAGGTTAAATGTGAATGCTGGTTGGAGGAGCACGAAGATCTTTGGTTTGAAATAATTCGGATTGTATTGATTGATAAGAATTTTCACTAAAAAATAATTGGACAAGGTTTTTATTTTGATATGTAATACATTGATTGTTTGTATAAAGTGAAGTTGCAAAAACTACCAAACGGCATGTTGCATCTTTGTCCATAAAAGCATCGAAGATCTTTACTGTGTCTTCAGCATCTAAAGACGTATAAAGTCTGATATCATAAGTGTGGAAGCAATATTCATGATAGGTTGCAAATCCTAAAAAGAATAAATAAAAAACAAGCAATGCTTTTATAGGAAAATTTCTATGTTTTTTAATTGTCTTCACTTACTAATTATTTACAAAATATTTTAGATATTTAATTTGGTTATAAAAAACAAATACAAAAGAAGATTTATTTTCTACATGAAATTAAAGAGAGATACATCCGATTTCAATCGCTATTAAATGGGAGTTAGCAAAGAAAAAATCCCTTTTTATTGGGATTAAAGTAGGAATGTTATTCAGTATAGTCTTCCAACTTAACAATTTTGTTTGAAATAGCGTAAATAGTGAGCCCAGCCTGGCTTTTAATTCCTGTCTTTTGAGTGATGTTTTTTCTATGACTGATAACCGTGTGAATACTGATAAATAATTTACCGGCAATTTCTTTGTTTGATAAACCTGCTACAAGAAGCTTCAGCACATCAATTTCGCGCTCGGATAATTGTTCATACCCGCCGATGTTTAGGTGTTGATTATCTGCGTCAGTAAACTTTTCAATAATACCGATTATTTTTTCCGGAGAATCGGTAATGTGAATTGTTTTATCGAATAATGAGAGTAATTCATGATCGAATAAAGAATAAACCAAACCTACCCAGCACATATCGTGCAAATTTCTTTTAGTCGTTAAAAACTCCTTCGTCTTATTCTGAATTTGATTAGGATTGACAATAGCAACATCCAGTTTTTCAGTGCATGCTAAATTCTCAATTTCATTAATACTTTCTGCCCGGTAAAGTTTTGAATATTGTTTTGATTTGGAAAATAAATTCGACAATCCTTCAAATACGATATCCGACGATTCAAGAAGAACAATATTTACAAGTTGCTTACTCACTTTAAGTCTTTTTCCAATTTGCTTATAGACGGAATAAGAATTGTTTCTTCAATCAACGAATGTATATCCAAATCATACTCAAGTTCAGAAAGACTAAGAATAATTTTCCTTCTAAGAGCTTTGTCATTTTGGACAGGAATGTGTTTCAACAGAAGTGATTTCAAATCATTGAGTTTCGATTGAATATCGGTGTGATGGTCTCTGTACTCATTAACGGAAAAAGAATCCACTCTATTTTCATCAGTATTCGGATCATTAATACCCAGTAACTGCTTGAAATATGGGAACACAATTTTATCTTCATAAAAAAGATGTTCTTTTACTTCTTCAAAATACTCATTGAAAAATTTTCCTATTAGTTTTATTTCCGGTAAATCGTTCAGCAGGTAAAGCTGTTCGATCAAACTTTGTATTTCCAGATATTTTTCATTTATATAATAATTATGAGCGTTCTTTAAGAACTTGATAATACATTCGATATCATGTTCCGAATAATTTTTCACTTCAGTAAAATTGAATCCGTTATAAAGGTTTGCAATGGAGACAAAAACTTCCAAGCTGATATTGTTTTCTACGCACAACTGAGCTACGGATTTATCATGGAGAAGAATATCCGGCTTAAAGTGTTCCATAAACAAAAGTAAAGAAGGATTTTCGAAAATCAAATCCGCCATTTTCATTTCCGGCTTTATATATTTTTTTTTAGTCTGATACATACAATTCAAATCCCGGCTTATAAATAGTAATTTAATTTCAGCAATATGTATTTGAAATCATGTTAAATATATAATTTAATCCTACTTTAGGCAAACTAGTGAATGATGGATGAACGATCGAATATATTGTTTCCGAATTCGTTTCCCCCTTCTAAATTTCCGGGATCTAAATAAAATATGAAAAGGGAATTACCGGCTTAATCCGCAAATTAGTTCCTGGGGCTGCCATTTTGCAATTTAACCGGTTATAATTTTTTGGTTCACAAAGGAAATAATTTTATCTTTTAGTAATAAATTTCCAACCGACAATTTTGAGGTGACAATGAAACGGCTTATACTCCCCTCCCTGCTTCTAATCTCTTTTAATATTTCTATGGCCCAGGAAAAAATCAACAATCCCCAAATTACCGCCGATGAAATAATAGCCCACATAACATTCCTTGCTTCCGATAATCTTGAAGGAAGAATGACCGGCAGTGAAGGGGCTTATGAAGCGGCTGAATACATTAAGGATGAATTCGAATCATACGGTTTAATCCCTTTATTCGATAATTCCTTTTTTCAACTCTTCCCGTTCGTCGAAGGAGTTAAACTCACAAATAATAATCAAATGACTTTAACAATTAACGGCAAAAATTCCGAGCTAATACTCCAACAAGATTTTACTACGTTATCATTTTCCGGTTCTAAGAACGTTGCAACCGGACTGGTGTTTATCGGTTACGGAATTTCGGCCCCCCCAATGGAGTATGACGATTACAAAGGGATGGACGTAAAAGACAAAATAGTTATTGCTATGAATTATCATCCCGAGTACGACAGCGCAAAATCTATGTTCGAAATGTTTTCAAGTCAGCGTCAAAAAGCGGCAAACGCCCGCGATAAAGGAGCGGCTGGAATCATTTTCGTTAACGGTCATCACCCGGCATTTGGAGATGAATTGGCTTCTACTTATTATGACGGCGCCGCTGGCATCAAAGACTTTGCAGTTATGCAGCTCAAACAAAAATTTGTAGACGAACTATTCGCTTCACAATCTATTGACTTTGCCGCTTATCAAAAAAATATTGACAGTACAAAAAAAGCCGCATCGTTTGAATTTGCCGACACGGGTATCAAAATTCAAACCGAAGTGCAATACATCGAAAAAACCGCGCGCAACGTTGCAGGCATGCTGAAGGGAAATGATCCTGTCTTAAAAGATGAATACATTGTGATCGGCGCTCATTACGATCATATCGGCTGGGGCGAGAAAAATTCACGATACGGCGGAACGGAACTTAGAATCCACAACGGCGCCGATGATAACGCATCGGGGACAACCGGCGTAATTGAGCTTGCAGAAAAATTTGCCTCGGCTAAAGATCAACTGAAGAGAAGCATAATTTTCATCGCGTTCACAGGGGAGGAAATGGGAGTCCTTGGATCATCCCATTTTGTAAACAATTCCCCGGTAACCCTAGAAAATATTGCAGCTATGCTGAACATGGATATGATTGGCAGAGTAAACGAGAACAACGATTTGAGTATTATCGGCGCGGGTACTTCTTCCGTTTGGAAAGATATCATCAAAGAAAAAAATACTTACGGCTTCAACCTGGCATTGAACGACGACGGCTTCGGCGGCAGTGATCACTTATCATTTACTCAAAAAGAAATCCCCGTTCTTTTCTTCTTTTCCGGTATTCATACGGATTACCACACGCCTGATGATGACGTAGAAAAAATTAATGCCGATGGTCAAGAGAATGTAGTTAAATTGGTTTATGATATCGCCGATGCGATTGATAAAAATGAGGCACGCCCCGACTTTGTTAAAGTAGAAAGAAAAGCAATGCCCGCACCACGCGGTAAATCTAAAATTAAAACCGGCACAATTCCGGAATTCAGTTATCAGGGTACGGGATATAAAATCTCCGGCACAACAGACGGTTCCCCCGCAGATAAAGCAGGTTTGCTTGGCGGCGATATCATTATCAAATTCGCCGGGAAACAAGTTGATAACATTTATGATTTTATGTCCGCAATGAGCGGTATTAATGTGGGCGATTCGGTTGAAGTGGTTGTACTTAGAGGAGACGAAGAAGTTACGGTGATGATGGAGTTGAGTGAGTAAATAATCTTAGTAATTATTTTATAATGATAAGACTGTCTCAAAAATCAAATTTTAATCACCGTTAGCGGGGTTTACCGTGATTCTAAAATCTCGATTATAATTTTACACAGCTTGCGGGATTCAATTTGCCGATTCACCATTTCCGAGACAGTCTTATTTTTATGTAAATTATTTTAAAAATAACATCTTCCTGGTTATAGAATATTTCCCGGATTGCAATGTGTAAAAATATGCCGCCGAACTTACTATATTGCCCGAATCATCTTTACCGTTCCATATTGCTTTATGCTGCCCTGTCGATTTATAATCATCTACCAGGTTTCTGATCATCTCTCCATTTATATCATAAATGCAAATTTTTACGTTTCCCGCTTCCGGTATTGAATACAAAATTTGTGTTTCCGGGTTAAAGGGATTGGGAAAATTATTAGACATATAAAAACCTTCGGGCAATTCTTCAATTGATACACCGGTTGCATTCTTGTTTATTTTAACAACGAAAGCGTCATAGGAACCGTTGCCGTAAGAATCGGTATGCCCTGCCGCTGCATAAGAGCCATCGGCTAGTTGAATAATTGAATGAGCTGCTTCATTTCCCATACCTCCAATTATTTCTTTCCATTCATAATTGCCGTCGGAATTGAATTTTAAAAAATACATATCCCCCGATACCTGCTGCGTGTTTTCGGTTTCACCACAGATTATAAAACCTCCGTCGTCAGTAGATATAACAGTATTACCGAAATCATAAAATGATCCTTCACCAAGTTTGGAGGATTTCATTTGATTTCCATCTACAGAAGTTTTTACAAAATTTACATTATAAAGATCATTAAAAAGTCTATCCCCGAATCCGGCAATTACATATTCTCCATTCATCAACTCACAAATAGAAAGTCCGAATTCATGATCACCGTTCAAATTCCCGTAATTTTTTTCCCATAATATTTCACCGTTAGTATTAAGCTTGGTAAGATAAAATTGACGCGAATCGGTATCTCCAATAACCGAAGCTCCTTCAGTGTTTGTTGTACCGCTAACCAAATAATGCCCGTCGCTTGTTTCAATTACGGAATTGCCCCAATCGTTTCCGGTTGTTCCGAAAGTTTTTTCCCATATAATATCACCATCCAAATTTATTTTAGCCAGGTAAGCATCATAATCATTCCGCCCCGGAAGTGTATAATTACCGGCAAGTAGAATATATCCATCCCCGGTTTGAACTATAGAGTTTCCTACATCAAAACCTTCACCGCCGTAATATTTTTCCCAAATCATATTCCCTTCGGCATCGGTTTTTATTAAGATTATATCCCTTCCGCCGGAGCCGGTAGAATTTGTAAACCCGGTAATAAAATAATTATTGCCCGAAGTTTTACAAACAGAATATGCATATTCATTATGCACGCCGCCGAATGTTTTAGACCAAACGATATCCCCTTCATCGTTAAGTTTTGTTAATAAAATATCCGCGTTGCCGTTACCGGAAGAAAATGTATAACCGGCAAAGATAAATCCGCCGTCTACCCCTTCAATAATAGACCTGGCGCCGTCGGCAGACATACCTCCTATTGTCTTAGCCCACTCAATGGAAGGCTCCCATGAAAACGTAACATCTGTAGAGTTTATTTCGCCCCCGGTGGGGATTGCGGTGCTGAATAAATTGTCAAGCGCGTCGCACGCTACATCTCCTATTTCCAACAGGTAATAATTATTTCTTGTTGATGTTAATATATTTTCGTCTAAATGAGGAGGTATAGGCTGCCCCAAATATACCGCTCCACTTGAATTATATAGAGCTCTATATGTTTCATCTCCCGTGATTGAATGCCCGTTAAGCACACCTGCATTTGCCAACACCATAGCGCCGCGGCAGAATGTTATAATCAGGAGACCGGCTTCATCTGCATCCGAAATTAAATTCATTGCGCTTGGTGAATTTAAAATATCGCTGTAAGTATTTGCCTGCCACTTGGAAGCCGATGGTAAGAATAAGCAATCATAACCGCTTAAATCCGTTATATCATTTAACGGGATGTCTATCTGAAGAGTAGGGCATCCTAAGGGTCCGGCAAATGAATTGCATGGATATGCGTTGTTATAAACTCCTGTAGTAGTTACATCAAAGCCGTATTCTTCAAACATTTTCATCAATAGAAAATAATTCGCCCCATAATTCTGCGGCAATAAGACTAATGCTTTTTTTAGATTGCCCTGTGACTGCGCCTGGTTAAAATTTGATAAGATGAGAATAAATAGAATTGATATACGAATAAAGTTACAATACTTCATTAACATAACGCCCCCCTGCATTATTAACGGAATTTTCACAAACCTTCCCTATATTATAATTTTAAACCGATTAATTGCAATGACAAAATGAAGTGGGAATTTAAAATTTTCATTTCCTCATATTGTATTTCTTCAGATCTAACTTACTATGAATACTTAGGGAGGTAACAATCAATAATCCCCATATAAGACGGACAATTTTAACAATACTTTAACTAATCCGGAAACCAGCCCGCCACGGCGTGTTGTGATTTGCTTTTACCGAAGGCATCTTTTCGGGACAAATTTTTCGGAGTTTATCCGCCGTCCTTTGGCGGAACAATATTAGAAACAGCATATTAAGTACTGCCGTATTTGCACAGCCCGTTGTGATTTGCTTTTGCCGAAGGCATCCCTACGGGACAAATTTTTCGGAGTTTATCCGCCGTCTTTCTTTAAAGTAGTGTTTCCGATTTTAGGTAGCTACAACTCATGCATTAACAAAAACCTTTATTGAAAAATTTATCCCTTTTTTATAACAACAAGATTTTTTCTGTTATCGAACTTGTTCTTTTTCCCGCTTCGCGGGACCCCGCTGTGGCGCTTTTCTACTTCCAATTTTCAAGCGCCACAAATCGGCGGGGCAATCCACGCACCCGCACGAGCAACTAAATTCATTTTGTAACTGAATCGTCCTGAAAAAGGTTGACTGTTTTATTGGTTATTTAGTTATATAAACATACTCGATTCTATTGTTTTATTCTATCCATCAGCTAGCTGATGGATAGAATTTTTTTGCCATAATAATTTTTC